>ERZ1740070.379-NODE-379-length-31458-cov-6.264179_pt1 | contig 31458 bp, 24 predicted proteins | sample MGYA00581734_ERZ1740070 | MGnify/ENA primary metagenome ERZ1740070 (study PRJEB43018, sample SAMN04849744) | marine metagenome | isolation source: floating plastic debris | place: Pacific Ocean | collected 2008-09-01 | study: EMG produced TPA metagenomics assembly...
CGCTGCTGTAGCTCAGAGGTAGAGCACTCCCTTGGTAAGGGAGAGGTCGAGAGTTCAATTCTCTCCAGCAGCACCATCCCCTTTCCATCAGGTGAGATACCCCTCAGGGCGTTGAAAACAAACGCGTTTTCATAGTTCAAACATCCTGTTTCGCGGCAGTGTTGGATGGGTGTCGGAAAGGCCAGTTTTAGCACCATCCGGCGCAGCAGATGATCTCCGTTTTCCCATATCTTCCAAGGACTTGACAGGAACGTCATAGCGAGTTCAAACATTTGCTCGAAGGTGTGCTTCGGACCTACGCCATTTTCTAGTTTTTCGGCCAGGATCAGCTTGTTCTTCTCCATGTCGGTAATACGCTTTTCGTAGGCTTCGACAATGCGGGGCACATCTGAATCAACGACGCGATCCACCAGCTTGGTGATCTTGCTGTCGAGATCGGCGATCTGACGCTTGATTTCGGTCTTGATCTCATTCGTTCGTCCTTGCCGCATATCCCAAGCGAACTCGAACATTGCCTTGGCGAGGCGTGCGGCGGATTTGGTTGGTTGAAGGTCGCGCACGAGGTTTGCCACATCCGCTTCCAGTTCGTCGCGCTTGATCGATTTGCCGTAGCTTTCACACGGGCGATAACCGCACCGGTAATATGCGTATTTTCGACCCGTCACGCTTTTGGACCAGCCTGCCGTGTAAGGGTGTCCGCATTCCTTGCAAGCGACGAAACCCCGAACTTGGAAGTCTTCGGTGATATCTTTGCGGGCGGGCGCATACGCCGTCTCGTGCAGACGTTTCTGGATTTTGTCGAAAGTGGCAAAAGAGATCAAACCTGCATGGTTTCCCTTGCGCCGGGAGATTTGCCACTTCGGAGCTTCGACGTACCCAGCATAGACAGCTTTGTTCAACAGGCGGGTGATTGTGAACATCCGAATGCGTCCATCGGGCAGGTCTTTGGGGAATTCAGGCTGGCTCTCAAAGAAGCGCATCAATTCAGACTGGGATGAGAACCGCCCGCTGGCGAAACCTTTCAGCCCTTCTGTGACGATGGAAGCCAATGGTTCGTCAGGCACAAGGTCTTTACCGCCACGCGGCGACTTGACGTATTTGTAGCCGACGGGCGCGCGGAACACCCAGAAACCTTGCTCGATACGCGCTTTCATCTTCTGCAGCACTTGCCGCCCGTTTTGTTCGCGTTCCAACTCGCCCTGAGCGGCCATGATGGTTTCGACGAATTTTCCTTCCGGCGAGTCCTCGAAATTAAATTTGAGACATTCGCGTGTTGCGCCACGAGCCGACATTTCGCGGCGAAGTTTGAGGTGGAATTCCACGTCCCGAGCGTAACGCTTCAGGTCGTCGAAAATGACGACGAAACTCTCTTGTGGTTGGGCATCCAAAAACGAAAGTAGAGCCACCATGCCCGGGCGGTTCAAAAAGTCACCGCCGCCGGACACATCGTCGGGGAACACTGCCATCACGTCATAGCCACGAAGACGGGCATGCTCACGGCACCTGTGCTCTTGGCTGGCGAGGCCAGACCCGTCCTTGTTTTGTTTCTTGGAGGAGACGCGGCAATAGATCACCGCCTTTTGTGGGGCGTTCTCTGTCATGCCGCGTCCTCCTGTTCATCTTTAGTGTCTGTATCATCAGAGCTTAGCATGGCCGCTTCTAGAACTGCCTTCAGATCAATGACTTCTCCACAGATTTGTTGTGTGGGATTGAGCCCGAAGCCGAGATCGACGAACCCGGTGACGATCGCCCAGAGAGCTTCGATCAGCTCGCGTTTCTGGTCATCCGGGATATCGCAATCGTCGAGATACTCGCGCCAGTCCTCCCAGTCGAAACGCAGCGCGGGCACTGCATGGGTGGGTTTGTGGGTTTCGTCTTCGGGTTCGGTATCTTTCATGTGGCGTCTATCCTTTCGTCTCAAATTCTCCTTTTGCCAGTTTCTTGTGCGCGAACAAAAAGAGAACACACTATACATACCTCCCTGCAAAGGCAAGGAAATTCTCAATTGCCTACTATTGCATTGAAGGCCCCCGATGACGCGATTGGCCCCGTGAGGTTTCGCGCACTTGACGCATTTCTTCACGCTTGGGCGTATGGAACTCGCGCTCCAACTCTTTGCCAACCTCATAGAGATCGCGCCCGGTTTCTCTGGAATATGCCGTCTTCATCATCGACTTGGCCCCGGCTTCAGTGATGTCATGCTTGCGGGCCATTTCGACGGCAGCACGGTCGAAGGCCAGATAGAACGGCATCGTGTCGCCATCCTGGATCATCGTTTCGACGGTATGGGCATGATACAGAGCCTGTTCTTGACCGCTTTCTCGCAGAACCGCTTCGCGTTCGAACAGTTTATCTTGTGTGTTCTTCAGCGATTGCCCGTAGGTCACCTCATATTGGTCACGCAGAACATAGTCGGCCCGATCTTGTTTGAAGGGCTGGCCGAGGGCGAAGGCGTGGGCATAGTGATCCAGCCGATCCGCGTATTTCCCGGTCTTGTGGAGTTCTCGGTGCAGGATGCCTACGACAGCAGCAGATTCATATCGCTGGCTGTCGGTCAGACGAGCGTTGCGCTCAACGGCGGCGTCATGGAAGGTATTTTGGTTATTGTCGGTCATGGTGTTTTCCTCCTTGGGATTGATTTTCAGTTAAGGTCATAATTGCTGCCTTAATTGTTCGTTTTGGCGCATTGGCTGGGTCATCTGAGGGCAATGATTTTGCATATGATCAGCGGTAGCGAGTGGGACCGAGGCGGTTCTGGGCATCGCGCTGATCGGTAATGCGCTTGGGGGCTTGTGTCGGCTGGGGGCCGTTATCACGGTCGCGGGCAGACTGGATCAAATCGTCGAGTTCAGTGGCTTCGCGCTCTTTGAGCACTGTCATCCGACGGCGGTGGTCATGCTCCACCTCAATCTTCGCTTTAACGGTAATGTGGCGGGTGCGGCGAACGGATCGCTGATCCCTTCCGCGTTTCAGCTTGGACCAATCTTCGCCGAAGCCCTTTGCAAGTTGCGCTGCTGCCATCTCGAAGCGTTTGTCGTAGTCGCGGTGATAACCCCGTTCGGTCTTCCGCCGCTCTTTCTGATACCGGCCTTCTATTTCGACAGCCTTTTCCCAATCGGCGCGGCGGGTCAGCGCTCCGGCCTCCTTTCGCAGGGTCATGAGCACCTGGTCGGCGACAAGTTCACGTTTAGTCAAGGACTCCATCATGCCTCACGATCTGTTGGGTTGCTGTTTGCGGTTGGGCTTTTGGGGTGGTCGATCTCTGCCGTGCACGCGCTCCTGTACCTGCTCCTTGGGGCGGTCCCGGTCGCGCGCTTGCGCCATCAGGGTTTCCAACTCCTGCATTTCGGATTTGTCGATCTGCGCGATGGTTCGGTGATGGTCTTTGTTCACCTGCGCCAGCGCCTTGCGGTCGATCAGGCGGGAGTTGAAACGGTCGGTGCCGAACGGTGTCGGATGTTCCAGGGTTTTTGAACCGGCCTCATCGATCACTTTTTTCCGGGCCGCAGACATGCGATCATCGAATTGATCCTTGAAGTCCTGCCGTTCAGCAGAGCGGAGTTTTTCGTGGCGGTCGCCGATCTCAGTGTAGCGTTGCCAATCCTCCTCGGAGGTCAGGCTCTGGGCCTCTTTGTGCAGGCTGGACAGCCGGAACTGGACGCGCAGTTCTCCGGTATTCGCAGGGCTCATGGCCGATCTCCGAAACACGCAAATTTGCGTTCGATTGCAGGGATTTGATACTCTTGGGGCATGGTTATTTTTGAAGACATTGATGACGTGGTGGAGTGGTTGGTTGACTTGGGTTACGTGGCGTTCTGGGAGGCTGTCGCGCCCTATAATCTCGCCTTACAGGACCGCGATCATTGCGACGGGCTGATTTCCAGCGGAGAAGTGCCTCAGGCCTTGATCCTCAAGGGGTTGAAGATGATGGCGCGCATCGAATTGACCGAGATGTTCGGCCTTGAATGGCGCATCTATGAGCCACCCATGGCCCAGTACGTCACGACCACGCATTAGCCCTGCGCCTTGAAAAAGCCCAGCCAAGGGCATTTTCCGTTCCGCGCGGGCACAGTGAACGATCCATACGGCCCATAGAACGAACAGCTCGTGTAGTAGCGCTCCAAGAACGGGTCCCACTTATTGCCGTTGTCCAGAAAGGAATAGCTGACAATTCCGTGCGGCAGGCCTTTTGTGATGAATACCCCGTAGGCCGCCAGCGGGAGCAAAACCCACAGAAACAGGCTGGCAATCTTCAGAAAACGTAGCATCACGAACCTCCATTTGGTGTTTGAAAGGTAACCTTGATGTCAGGCTCCAGCCTGCCACCTTCACGCGGATTATCGGCTAGATCGAACGCCATGGGCGCAAACTGGTTTTGGGCCAGCGTTTTGCAGTGAATAAAACCGACACCAGCCAGCAAGATGATCTGTTCATCCGGTGGCAAGGACAGCAATTGCTGCGCAGTGAAGTTGCGCTCCTTGCCGTGGTTGAAGGTGGTTTGCAGGGTCAGGTCGCGTGTATTGGCCCCCATGGAAGCCGACACCACGCGGGAATCGCCCATAACTTTTGCCCAACGCTCTGCCTCTTCCGGCTGGGTCACGCGCAGGAGCTGCTTGATCGCGCAGTTTTCTTCCAGCATCGCGGTGAACTCGCGCCCATAGGCATCGATACTCTGTTGCCTTGATTGCGCAATCAGAATGACGCGGGATTTGAAGGCGCGCTGGACGTGAATGCGCGATAGCGCCGGGCGGAAGGGACCTGCACAAAACTCATCAAGAATAAAATCGGTCTTGCCGACCTTGCCGGAGAGTTGGACATCCATGAAGGCGTTGAACTGAAGCGCAATCGACGGCCCCAATTGCTCCACATATTGAAGCGGGTTGGTAATGCAGATGACCCAGGGACCGTCCTTGGCCGACAGGATGTCTTCATGGCTGATCTCGGCATCGGACCCAGCGTCATGCAGCGGCCCTTCGGCGAAGATGCGCAAGGCAGTTTGCGCGGCGGTGATATGTTGCTCGAAAAGCTCGGGATTGCGCTGCTGCGCGCTGAGAATGCGCTTCGCACGTCCTTTCAGCGGCCCTTCACCTTCTTCCGCCAGTATGCGCATCGCGGATTCGAACATCTCAGGATCGGTCAGCAAATCGCTCAGCCCCCCTGGGGTAGCGAGATGCCGATAGTCGAGCAGCTTGCGTAGCGCAGTGGCAGCGTATCCCCTCGGGCTTTCGCGCCAATAGAAGTTCCGGTCCTGGCCTGACTGCCCCCCCTTGGGTTCAGGAATGAGGGTGTGCAGGAACCCGTCGATCATCAGCGGCAGCATCGGATCGCCCCGCTTGGCGGACTCGACAATGTGCGAGATCGGATTGATGAGAAGGCGATAGGGATATTCTTCACCCATCGCCCCGGCATCGTCGATCACGCCGAAGTTCCAGCCGTACATTTCGCACATCTCGGCAATCTGCGGCGCGATCTCCAGCTTCACATCGTTGATGACAATTGTCCGGTCACCGTGCACCAAAAGCGCCTCAATCGCTGTCATGGCCACACGCGTGGTCTTGCCGCCACCGGTACTGGCAAAGACCAGAGAGGAGAGGCTGTCGCTCGGCTCAAAGATCGGATCACCTGCGAATGTCGCGCCCAGTGGACGGCAGCCCTTGGGATCGATTACACGTGATGCGCGGCTGAAGCGGCGCGCGCGATTTTGAAAGGGAATTCTCATCGGAACATCCCCCGGTTATCCATATCGCGGCGGTCCGCAAACCGGTCATCGCGCGGCTGGCGTGCGGAGTCGGTGAAGCGACCAATCTTCCAATCGCGGAAAATCATCTTACTGATTTCATTTAGCGACTGGATTGTCATGATTGCAGCGGCAACGCCAAGAAGAATGGCCAGAAGATGAAAACCCCACCATTCCTTGCCTTCGATTTGCCAAAGCCCGCACCCAATCGCGCCAAGACCCATGGCACCGGCCAACTGAAGGTTCAGTTTCAGGACGCGTCCGAAGGTAATACTGTTCTCGCTCATGAGCGGTGCTCCTTTTGAGATTGTGCGGCCTCAACGATTTCGGCGGCGATCTGGCGGATGCGGGGGTAGGTGTCGTAACCAGCGACAGAAAGTTCCGATCCACGCAGGGAGGGCTTGATAATCACCAGACGCGCGGAGCTGAAGCCAATGGCGATGCTGGCGACGACAAATCCGGCGATGACAAAAAGTTCGTGCAGGTAGAGCAGATCGTGGAAGCCAAACCCGAACAGGATTGCCAACCCTGCGCTGACAAGGCCGGGCGTTCGGAAGATGGGATCGGCCCGGACGTCGATTTCCGGCGACAGGCTGTAAAAAGTGTTGCGCGCATAGAGTACGCCGTTTTTGATCTGCAGATTGCGAATGAACATGGATCAACTCCCCGGTTTCAGCGCGCAGGAAGGCTGGTGTAGCGCCCGGGTCAGTTCAGACATGAGGTTGTCGGTACCTTTACCGGCGAGGCGACCGGAACCGGAGTAGATGCCCCAGCGGATGGGGTCCGACGTCACCATATCAGCGGCACAGGAACAGCGCGTTGGGGCGAGCTGTGCAGCTTGGTCACCGCGTCGCTGCGCAAGTTCCCGCACTGAAGCTTGCGTCTGTGCAGCCGGATCAAACTTGCGGGCGAGATCGAGAACGCCATTGATGGCACCTTCAACTTCATCGCTGCACATGGTTTGGCCTGCGCCGTGACCAAGAAGGCCATCCATCAACTGGCCAAATTCGCGGCAGCCCAGATCGGGAGCCTCATTTTTGACCACCCGACGGTTTTCGATCTGGGTGGTGAGAGAGGCCGCGCAGGCCTCTCCCCAGTTTGTTAGTTCAATCTCGCGCTTGGCTACCACCGGCCCCAGGGCAAAGGCGGACACACCACTCCAGAGCAGGAGGGTCACCAAAATCCGCCCCGAGATTGGAAAAGTGTTGATATCAATCGGCATCACGCCCTCCCTCAGCGCCGCGACTTGCCACTGGGCCGACCCGGATTGCGTGTTGACGACGAAGGCTTGCTGCTCTCCTCATCATCCCGCGCGCGCGGAATCTGCATCGGGCGGCGTTTGGTGATCACATCGATATCGCTTTCAGCGCGCTGTGTTTTGGCCCAGCGGTGCGGATTTCTATCCTTATCGATTTGGACGAGGGTCATGACCGCATAGCCCCACAAGGCAAGCGGAAAGAGCAGGTCCACAAGGAAGGCCGCCAGAATGATCGGGATGTTCTTTCCGGCGTAACGGAAGGTTTCAAGCGCCCCAATCTTGGCCGGGAAGGCGGGCGGATCGCCTGCCACACCCTTTTGCGCGGCGAGGGCTTCGGTCAACGACGCCGCATAGCCACCAAGCGTGCGATTGATCCGCGCACTGGCCGCCTCGCGGTTCGGGATCAAGACACCGCCCCAAAGCTCTGCCGCATAAGACCTCACAAGCGACACCGGGATGGCCTGATCCAGCTGGGTAAGTGCGCTCAGGAGTTGCGTGTATTGGCGGCGCATTTCTGCCCGACGATCCCAGATCGTGCGGTCTTCATCGGCAAGTGTCGCCTCCATTGCAGAACGCAGTGCCGTGATCTGTGCCAGGACGTCCTGACGCACGGCCAAGCTGACTGTGATCTGTTGCGACAGCCCATCGGCGCGACCAAAGAGGCTGTTTAATGTCCGGTAAATCGGTCCGGGGCCGGTTTCGCCTTCTTGAGTGGTGCGCGCAGACAGGTCCTCGGCCAGCGCCTGCATTATCGGGGCAAGCTCTGCGGCCTGATCAACGACGGCAATTCGCCCATCGACATAAGGACCAACCTCCTGCAGGAACGCGCCCAGTTCAGCCTCTTGAACCGGGGCCATGCTCAATCCTGCGGAGGTGGCGATAAAGAAGGTCGAGCCGACAATACCGACAGACCCGCCACTCAGCACAAGTGCAAAGATTGCGCCTTTCACATAAAGCAACGCGCCTTTTTCGATGGCCATACGATAGGTTGCATAGGCGACAAGAAACGCGCCGATGGTGAGGATCGCCAGCTTGGCGATTCCCATCCAGCCACCGTTGGCAAAGCCAAGATGATAACCCGCAATGGCAAAAAGCAGGATTTCGATAAGCGGAATGAGGATCAGGAAGATCGGCAGGTAATTCGCTTGTTCCGACAATCGCTCAGACCCGGAAGACGTGGTTTGAGAATGTGTCATGATTCTACTCCTTTCGAGGACGTTGGAGACGCTCAGTATCGCGCCCGCCCTTCGATCAGGCGGGCGCGTCGTGAGCTGTTAATCGGCGGATTGTTCTGGGGTAATTGCTGCGGTCGATGACCCGCAGGTGCATTCTGCAATAGCTCTCGCAAAATGCATCACCAGCACAGGCCGGATCAGCGAACGGATTAGGCGGTTTTTGAAACCACCATCGGCACGTTCGAGGTAGCGATGGATTGTGCGATAGATGTCGCCACACGCAAATGCGCGGTCGATCCAGTCGTCGCCGTTCGCATCGACAGCGTAGAGATCAATCGCTTCGCCGTTCTCAAACAGCGTTCCCTCGTGCTGATCAAACAGCTTGGACAGCATCTGATCGTAAAGCGCAGGCACACTGACATCCCATCCGGCCAAATTAACTGCCAAGGCACGGTTGAATTCAGGCGACCGCAGAAGGCGTTCACTGGGCGCGTGGTGGTCGCAGGAGCAGACAAAGCCGCAACTGAAATTTTGTGTGTGTTCCATGAGTTCTTCTCCATGGCTTAGTGAAGAAGAATGGCGCCCTTCTCCGGGGCTCTCAGTGTGCGACGTTCGGCGCAGCACCCGAGCCTTGAAGAGCATCTCATCATGGGGGAAGACCGGAGTAATCACGAGGGCATTCAGGAATGCTCAGGAAGACTCAGGAATCGCGCAAGCTATAGATATATATAAATATTTTTGCACGCATATTGAAATCTATGGTATACTTCACTGTGAGCGACGACAAAAGGAATGCAAAAACAGAGACGTATATTACCGAGACCAAGTGGAACAAGGAAACGGGGCTTCCGCTCGTCCAATTCGTAAAGCTAAATGGCTTGAAGCATTCTCCGCCCGATGGCTCCCCGTCATACATTTTGTTTGATGATCTGGGGCGGCCAAAGATTATGAAATGGCACAATCATGACAAGCTACACCGCGATAAAGCTGGTGCATGGATTTCCATCGACCCAGAAACAAAAGTCCATACAACCGAGGCGTTTTTCCACCATGGAAGGCAACGTGAGCAGCATCTTGGTCCGTCTTGCATCTATCGTGACCCAAGCACCGGTGATGTCTTCAAGACGGAGAATACGACTGGTACCAAGCCACCTTCTCCATCTTGCTGATCGCATTCCTTTGCGGCAGTCTTTCCGGAAAAATTGGGGGGGATAGACTGTGGCTCCCAAGGCTCGGGTTTCGTACGCGGATTTCAAGCAGCATGTGAAAAACGCGCTTGATGATACGAGGCGCAAAGCACTTAAGGACGGGCCCGTAGACCGGCTCGAACCCGAACACGCGTATCGGGTGCTGGTTGCTGATACCGCCACAGAATATCGTAAAGAGCATCTCAAGCGGCGCGACATTTCTATCGAGGAAGAGTGGCGAAATTGGATCACGCTCACTCGCAATGACTTTGGAAACGATTGGGACGTCGTCAAAACTCTGACACCGGCCAAAATTGTGGACCTTAGAAAGGCAGGTGGGAGCGACATTGAATACGCCTTTGCGCTGCACTTCCGATTGCATGGCGAATTCGCGCTCACGAAGTACGCAAAGCTCATCGATTTGCCCGTGTTCGGGGATGGTTTTGAGGACGTCTTCTACGAACCTGTTTTCATAGAAGCACCCAATTGTGCACTAGCACCGTCATTTCCCCGGGGAATTCGGCTGAATTCAACGCACCAGTACGGACGCGACGAGTTTAGCAAAGTAAAGTCCGCTCTACTTTCTGAGGAGGGCCCTTCGGTTGGTCTATCAACAGCGATCCTAGGTGCGGGAGGGTACGGAAAAACGGCGGTTGCTGAAGAAATCTGCCTGGACGACGAGGTCAGAGAAGCATTCGGTGGTGGCATCTATTGGCTTCAATTCGGCATTGCCCAAGGCAGTGAAGATCAGCGAGAATCTCGGGCCCATAAACTCAGAGACGCCATAGGAGCTATGCTGGAAAAGCAATACGGAACGAGTGCGAAACAAGAGCTTGAGCTGTTCGACGACGATGTCGCTTCACAAACTCTGTTCGCTAACCTCCCGCTTTCACCAATACTGATTGTTGCGGACGACCTCTGGTCGGAAGCTCAGGCACGATGGATAGCTGAATTGCCTGATCATGTAACTGCGCTGGTGACCACCCGCACTAGGTCGCTAAGGCCACTCTTCAATGAGCCTTTCCAAATCGAACCTCTGCAGAAAGAGATGTCTTACGATTTGTTGAATAGCGGGCTGATTGGACTGTCTAAAGACCAATCGCATCGCCTACGACAGATTGCACCCGCGTTTCGAGGTTGGCCACTACTACTACGATTGGCGAACGCAACCTTCAAGACGAGGCAGGAGAACGGCACGCCAATCGGGAAAATACTGACCAACCTTGATGAGTTCACAAAATATGCGGCCATTTCAGGTTGGGACGTAGTTGACCCAGGGGGTACAGCAAATGAAAGCCGTAGAAAACTCGTCAAGTATTGCGTTGACGCAGGCTTAGCTGCGCTGCCAAACGAAACCTTCTACACAGCACTTCGCTCAATGAGTGTTTTTCCAGAAGACACAGACATCCCGTTTTCAGTGGTCGCCGACTTCTGGAAAGAAATGACAATGGACGGCGACGGACAAGGACGGATCGGCGCGGAGAAAGCCTCAACCATTTTGGATGCCCTGCACAATCTGTCGTTCTTTCGACACTACGACCCGGAAAACGAAACGCTGCGGGTTCACGATGAATTCTTGGCTTACTTCCGCGAGACCTACCGTGCGTCTGAAATCGAAGGCCTCCATGAGCATTTAGTCAACTCGATAAAGCAGCATTGCCCGCTTGGGTGGCAAACTCTGTCTGGAAGTCACCACTACAGTTGGAAGCACTTGCTCTACCATATGGAACAAGGGGGTCTTTATCATGTCGCAGACGAATGCAGAACCAATCTAGGTTGGTTGAAGGGAAAATTGAAAGCCGTAGGCTTTAGGGAATTACAGCATTCATTCATCTCTAAGCGATTGAGTAAGGCATCGAAGTTGGTGAATCGGGCTCTAAACATGTCAGCATTTAACATCCAGACGCAGCCCAGTTCACTTGCTCTTCAACTATTTGGTCGACTTGGTCACAATTCTGAAGAGCTCCCTTTGGAGAATTTAGTTGCAGATACTACTTCGGATTCGGACTTTTCTCCTAGGCCGCGTTGGCCGCACCTTAAGCCCCTCGGAGCGGAACTGTTCAAGCTCGAGGGTCACACGAAGCTAATAAAGAGCGTAAAATTCTCCCCAAGTTTTGACTTGCTCGCAACGGCTTCGCTAGACGGAACAGTACGAATTTGGAGTACGGAAACTGGCGAGCAAATCAGTACGATCCCAATAGAGGATTCAGATGGCATCAGCGCAATGTCATTCAACAATACAGGCTCTGCATTAGTTATCGGTTCGATGTCCGGGGCTGCACATGTTTGGAACCTTAGTTGCCAAGATTTCGTAATGAGCAACATCAAATGTAGCGAGCGCAGTTTGATCTTTGTTTCGTTTGGTCCTTCTGAACAACAAATAATCGTTGGCTCGACATTTGACGGAGTGTCGCTTTGGGACATTGAAATCGGAAACAAAATTGATAACTTATTGGATTATAAAGGACAACTTGTGTCTTCCGTTGCCTTCGACCCAAGCCAAGGCAAGATGGTAACAGCGTCACCAACCGATCGTTCTAGAATTTTTGACTACAATTCTGGTGACCAGGTAGCCTTAGTTGCCCCACACAAAAGAGAATACTACGTTAGCGAAGCGTGCTTCTCGCTCGATGGTAAGCTGATTGCGGCATGTACCTTTGGAGGAGAAATTGGGATTTTCGATGCTACGTCCGGCTGCGAACTCGCAACCATAAGAAGTGAACATCGGGTCAGATTTAAGTCAGTCCAATTTTTACCTCTGTCAACAAGTAGAGTTGTCATTTCTACGGATGGCGGATCGTCTGTGTATGACTTCTATACAGAAAAGAGTATCGAGATTCTCCCCGAAAACTATGGCGGATGGATAACATGCACAGATGTTAATCAAGACGGGACAAAGGCAGCCCATGGGTATGGTAATGGCCTTGTGCGAATATGTGGGATATCAAACAACAACGTTCCGAATGAGTATATTAATAAGCATGAGGGAACTATCAACGAGGTCGCCTTTACTGGATCGGGCAGCCATTTCATTACAGTCTCAAGCTTCGCCGACATTCGAGGGTGGACATCTGATACGGGTAGACATGTTGGAGATTTGGTTGAGTTTTCTGGTCCGGGTTTAGAGAGTATTGCGTTCAGAGCATCAACTGAAAGCATGTTGGTTTATTCGCGCGAACTCTGTGAATATCAATTCAGTTCAGAAGCGGGCCTTGAGCTAGCTAAGTCCTATGGCGATATTCACTCTGGCGGCCGATACGTATCTGTTTCTCCGAGAGACGACGTTGTTCTGACTGGCTCAACGAACGGGACTATTTGCTTTTGGAACAGGGACCTAGATCATCTGATCGGCTCACCAGTAAAGGCACACGACAATAGCATAACCTTTGTGCACTTTGATCGAGCGGGTAATCTTGCTGCGACTGGTTCAGTTGATGGTACTATCAAGCTTTGGGACGTCCTCACACATGAGCAGGTAGGGTCACCACTAGTTGCTGACGATCAGCTTGCCAAGACAATTTTATTTGGCGATTGCAGCAATATAGTAGTCACTGTTTCCGCAAATAAAGTTGTCCGAACTTGGGAAGTTGCAAGCGGTTCCCAATTGACCAGTATGTCTGACAACGAGTTAGGGCAGTTCAAATTTATTGACCTTCATCCGACTGGCGATTGGTTGGCGTCGAGTTCAACGTCAATGTTTGACTTTGTTCGAATTTGGGATGTTAGATGCGGATGTTGGCTTCCGAATCCGTTGGAAGGTTCCGCTAACGGGTTTGAGTGTGGAAAATTCAATCCAATTGGAGATCGATTGATCGCTGGGGCAAGTGACGGGAAAGTACTTGTTTGGTGCGTCCACAACTGGACGCTGCTGTGCACAATACGACTTGATTCTTGTGTTTGGAATCTCGACGTACAAGACAGATGTGCAGTATTTTGGTTGAGCAATGGCCAGGTTTGCGTGATCGACTTTGACTAGGCTGTAAACTGATTGGATTTCGCGCCACAGATGCGAGGTGATCAAACGCAGAGTTTCTTGGGTTTGGCAAGCTAAGGATTTGCAAGCGTCGGGTCTGGGCGCGCCACTGACCGCATCGCTCGATGACTCTGTCCAAGAAGAGCCAATAGTAGGCCATGAAGGGCCGAACATGAGGATCGGGAGAATGCTTCCAATCAGGAGGCTGAAAGCACCCAGGGTTCCGAAAGCACCCCTCTGAGAATGGGGGGATTACCAAGGCAGTCAGACCGAATGCCTATAAGGCCTTAGAAGACCAGCGAGTCAAATTCAAACAGAACGCAAGATGTGTGGGGGCAGACCCCACCACCTTGGCAAGGGGGCAGCGCCCCCGTTGCATCCCTCTTGTCTCAGTCAGGTCAGTACCTCGTTTTACTTGCTAGTCTGGCAGGCCAAATGCGCAGTTCACAACCTTCGGTGAGTAGACCGACAATGACAGATTTCACGCCGTCATCACTGTCATATGTGTGATGCGACTTGTACTTTTCGACGTGGATGTAATACGCGATGGACTGAGTGCCGTCCAACATTACCTGGTTCAACCATTGACGATCTGCTTTCAAAACAGTCCCTTCATCTTGGAAGTATCCGTCAGCGCCAGAAGACCATCGCCCCCAAACCGTTGACTGCAGCAAACGTTCTCTTGAGGGGCCGCGCCAACTTTTTCCCTCGTCCAACGACGACAGTTGGTATGAACCTATAAGACTTGGCCCAACTTTAGCTCTGGTGGCGGCTGTACGTGTGGCAAATTTGTCTTCTTCGTCAATAGCGGAGCGAAATCGTTCGGGTTCCCAAATCCAAGGGGTGAATTCGCCACGCTCTTGATATGAACGCGGTTCTCCATCAGTTTCCAGTGTCGGCAGCCAGATGTCATGATCCGGCAGTTTTGCGAAGTCTTGGCAAATGCCAACCGCGCCCCAGCGTCGCACCAGTGCGCTCACGATCCGAACGCTTACTCCGTCGTGGGATCGCCAATAAGCGTAGATCGGAAACATTTCCGTCTCATCAGGTGCGTGTAATCCAAGCTTTTGGATAAGTTCTTCTTTGGCACACAAGGTATCGGATGAATCAGAACGCGGCCCGAGTAAATACTGATGCGCAATCCTAGGGGTATCGTCTTTTCGATCCGACAGCCAGGAACCGTCTTCGAAGGTGAGGTCGAAATCACTGATCCACTCAGGCCACGGCAAATCCATATGTGTTTGATATGATCTTCGTGAAACCGGCAAATTGGAAACCATTTGGGTCGCGGCGTTCAAAAGCGCGTGCCGCTGCACATGTTCTCGGAACGTCTCGTAACGGTTCTCCTGGCGACGACGGTATCGCTCTTGCCCCGAAAAATAGCTCATATTCTTCGCATCTGGCCACTTCTGTTGGACTGCTTCGGCTATTGCATCGGAAGCTTCGCCTTCAGAAATGCCAAACAAATGTGCTAGCCCAGCAACTTGGTACTTGTCGAAATCATAGTCGAACCGAAAATTTTGCTTTGGTTCGCTGTGTGATGGCCAAGCGTCATTCTCGACATATCCATGTGGAGGCACATTCACAGTTGTCCAGATGCCCAAAAGTTTACTCTCGTCATCCGTTCCCTTCCACAAGTTGTTGAGGCAACGCGCAATCAGAACCTTTGAAAGAATATGGGTACTCTGTGCGTGGAAAAGTTCTTCCAGCTTTGGCGCGAGTTGCGAGAGCTTTGATGGCTCAAAGAGCGTGGCTCGCGCCAAGCCAATCAATAACCATTGCTCAGCATTCCAGAATGCGTGCTGATGGTTTTCTGATCGCAACCTATCGCCACTAGAATTGCCAATTCGATCAATTAGTCCATTCAGCTCTTTGTGCAGCCCTAACTCGACCAATGAATGGATCGCGCGTGCACAGTTCCACCGGATAAATGCATCCTCATTGCCCAAAAGATGCCAGAACACATCAACAACGAGCTCTGCCTCATCGGTGGGAGGAGCCATGCCGGAGTGATAAGCGCCTTCGCCGACCTCGTCTCCCACATTGGCGAGAGAACTCGACAAGAGTTGTTCTAGCGCCTTCAGCGCCGTGGAGGGTTCAGCGATACTCGTGACTGACGACGTCAATTCCAGCCACTCATCTCCATCCAGTACGAGATGCTCATTCGCGACGGATTTTACCGCCAGCCGCACGACATGCTCTTCGGACCCGCAGAACGTTGACAGTTTTTTGATCTGTCGCGTTATCCCGGTATATCGCAGGTCAAATAGTCCCGAGCCCTGGAAAGCGAAAAGACGCTCAACTATGCCAAGTTTGTTTTTTGAGAGATAAGCCGATGAACTTTGCCATGCCTCAACATGATCAATAATTCGGTCAGCAATGTCATCAAAACGAAGGTTTTTGACTTCACATAGCGCGCCTATGAAGCCAGGGCGGTTTTCGACCGCACAGTTCTCGGCAAGAATATCTAGGAACCTGTCTTTGGTGTTGTATTCGAAGCCCTTGTTTTCTCGAATTGTATGCAGAGCTTCGTCGATATCTGATGCGGAGCACACATCGCAATCTTCAACGATATGTTTGAATTCAGCCTCTAGTTCCTCTTCCTTCCGTCGTTGATCGTCGTCTTCGACCCGGTAGGAATGCGAGGGGCCGTTGCGCCGTTCGTTATCTTCGTGGCGACGTTCGAAGGCCTCCTTTTTTAGCATGCGAAGCTTTGTCAAATCGGCGTCATCAACAAGACCTTCGTACTTCTCTAGTGCTCTTACGACACTGCCCCAAAGTGCGTCCCAGCCACCATCGCAATGCTCTGTTTGGAGTTTGGAAAGGACTACTTTGGCGATGGTTCTGCGGTCATTGTTCTGTGCTGAGCCAAGTAAGTCACCTAGACCCTGACCAATCTCCCAATCGTGAGAGCCAAAGTCTTCGCACAAGATCAGAATCGCGGTTGCTCGCTTCGCGCAAAGTTGTTTTCGCTTTGCGAGGAAGCACACAAGCTCAGGCAAACCGTACGAATAGTCACATACATCTTGATCTGTCCATCGAAGAAACTTGTATATCGCCGGAAATCCAATCGACGTGGCCGCTGCACTTGAGTACAGCGTCCAGCCGAATTTTCGAGGTTCATGATATGCGATGATTTGGCAAAGATTCATCAGCCTTTGGCCAAACCTTGGTGCCAGAAGGCCACCGCCCTGGGTATCTGCGTACCGCAAGATCGAATAGACTAAATCGTAATCATCGCCGCCCATTTGATCTAACTGGGCTAGGCCCTCTTTGTAGTATTCTCGTGCTTCGGCGACACCTAACGGCAATAGAGCACGTGTGAGTTTTTGATGGTTCTCGCCACGTTGCTCGACATACTCGTCTTTGCTCACCCAGGCGGAGATTGTCAGACCAAACTTACCAGCCAGTTCATGCAAGTTATCGCGCTGCGAGATCAGACTCAGAACACGAATGCGATCTTCGATCGTAAACCGATCTCCAGAGACAATATCGATAATTGTTTTTGCGTCGTCTTCCTCAATTTGATCTGCGTGCTGAAGGATCAAACTGGCAAAGCCAAGCCCTATGGTTCTAGTCAACACGTCGGTGGCTCGTTCTGCGTCCCAGTGCACACTCCGAATGCGAGATTTCCACTCAGAAACAAACTGTTGAAAATCCTTAGCTTTAAACCCGTTGCCCCGCAGAATTGCGTCTTGGAGAGGCTTTAGAATGTCCAAAACCCTCTGAATTCCATCGCAAATTTTCTCACTTTCGCGGTCATCGAAGCGTCGCTGAGGTAAGGGGTTCCCCTTTTCGTCTTTCTTGCCGTTTGGGTAGGTAACCATTGAGCATCTTAGAAGCTTCAGAGCTTCCTCGCGATCACGAACTACTCTCTGGTTTTTCCGAATTGAGAGTTGGTCAGGCAGCAGGTGATGAAACGCAACTTGTCGCCCCTTCGTCCATGCGCTTAGGCATGAACTGAGCACCGGCGAAAAAGCTCGCGACGGACCGTGACGCTCGCCATAATCATAACTTGATGGGCGCTCGTGTTGCCAAACATTCAGAATCCTCTGCGCTGATTGCTTGGAAGTATGCAGAAGTGCGGCCAGACTTGCGTTTGCAATATCTCTTTCCAAGTGGCGCTTGTCATCATAGTTTGATGGGCTCTTTTCGATCTCTGTTTTAGCCGCTGTTGATCCAGTAGCGCGCCCGATGCCACTTCTGTTGCCAGTTTGGTTCAGATTTTTGGGGTCACCTAACAATGCAATTTGAAGGGCTAGGGATTTGCACTGATGGGAAGCCGCGAACCGCTCGATATCGGGAAGAAGAGAACGATTTGTCAGAGCTTCAAACTCATGTGCAAATGAAACGAGCAGATTTGCTACTCGCTGAGCAAATCGTTCCCCCCAGTTGCAAAGGTTCTTGTCGGCGACATCAATCCTGCCTGTCACTGCACTAAAGAACATCACCGAAGCAAAATCGACGTCACTTGGCCCGCTGCTTCGATAGTGATCGTCTTCGTCTCGTTGTCGAAAGTACCAGTTTATCCAAGCTACAGCGCGCCCATAGTGGATTTCAGCTTCTTCGAGTTCGCCAAGGAAACAATATGCAAGGGTCAATCGGCAGTTCCTTGCCCCTCGCCAACCTGAGCGGTCATTGAGCAACCGTCTTGAGGCGTCGTGATCACCTAGCAGTACAGCGAGCCCAGGAGCGCGCCTTACATACTCATCTCCTCTGGAATTGGCCGATGCCACCTGCGCCATTTGCATCGCCAGTTGCAGCAAAAGATCAAAGTCATCTTGCTTGACTGCAAGAGAGAAAGCCGCCTGAAGCCGAACAAGTTTCAGTCTGCGTTTTCCAAATTCTGTTTGAATTTCTGACGGATAGATTTCGGATTCCGCTAGTTTGAAGGCTCGGTTCGCGTCGTCAATCACCTCAAGGAAACGTGGCAATGCCTGAGCAGCATACATAGAGTCCTTTTGCCGCTGGAACAGTTGGTCTGCGATTTCCTGTTGTTGGGTTTGGTTTTGGGAATAGGTCTCACGGATGTACGTTTCAGTGGGTTCGTCTCGGAAGATCGCACCGTGAGAAATCGTTTCGAGCATCGGAGCTAGGTCGGAGATCGCACTACGGATTTCGGCAGCGGACCAATCTAGTGCAGATGCAAGTTCTTCTGGTGGGATAGGCGGAGGAAGCAATGATATTGCAGCGAAGAAGCGAGCAATGCTTTCGTCGTTCCAGCCTTTCAAGTGAAGGTCTGAAATTATCAGATTGCACCTACTAGCGATTAGTTCCTCGACCTTAATCTGCGTTTCGCCGTCATGGTCACGAATTTCGCTGTTCCAGCTTTTCACAAGATAGTCCAAGACCCTCGCGTTGCCACCTGACCGCGCCTTGGCCCTCGCTAATTCGGGTCTTGAGACGTTCTTGCGCCTATCTTTGACAAACACCTCGATCTCGGAGCTGTCAAACGGAGGAAGTTCGTACTGTGCTATGTCGTTTTGGCCGGCGACCTCTGACATCCTGTGTGTGCGAGCCGTCAACAATAACTTGACGTTGTCAATTGGTCGGCGCGCCAACGAGGCCAAGATTAGTTTAGGGAACGCATCTTGATTGCGATGTTCCGCCTCAATTTGAGCATTGTCAGCGGCATCGAGAACTATCAGAACTCCCTGCATTTGGGATTGTTCGATCAGCGTATTGCTTGCTTGTTCCAGACGTTTTCGCGTCGCTTTGATTATTCCAATTGTATCGCTGTCACTTGGTAGCATTGGGTCGCATAACCCACGAGCAGCCAATTCGTTGACTACCTGCAGCAATCCGACCTTAGGAAGGTGCCGCCCTTGATCCTCAGATCGGTATGCGCCGCCACCAAAGCAATCGAATACCACAACCTCATACTTTTCTGCCCACTCTAACGCTATACTTTGCACGAACACAGTTTTTCCAACTCCGCCATCGGCATGGAGGAAAACGGGTATGCTCGATGTGTTGAGCAGGTCACTCACTTCTGCCTGTGCTGCTCGCGAAATCACCTCTCCCACATCGATAAACCGTGTTTCGGCGGGAAACAGATCTTCGATGTCACAACCCAACGCATCAAGGACATCTTCCCTTTTGATCAAGTTGTTTCTTTGACCACGGAGCCCAGCTTTCTCACGTACGAGTTCGGTTAACTCAAGCAACCTCATTCTTGACTGGGCATCTGCTCCCGCCGACCAGTCACAAAGTGCCCGCTTGAGTCTCAGGCTTTGTGCTGTCAGGTTTTCAGTTGCGGCTTGAAAACTTGTCCGCGAAAACAATCGCGTAGGACAGACGGATTTCTCCTTGCACCACTTTACCAAGTATTCAAGCTGGCCAAGCCCATCACTGGAGATTGGCTTTTCTCCCCCCTGCAGATGTCGGACGGCTTCCCAAAGGTGATCGGCAAATTCACAATTCGTTACGAACGAAAAAGAGAGCTTTTTGTCAACTTCCTCGGAAGACGAACTCTTTTCATAGCCGATTATTGTTTCCGCAAACTTTTGAATGGTCTTCTTTAGATATGAAGAGGTAACAGCTTGCCCATCGGCTTTGTACTTGAACTGAGCCGTATTGAGTGTTTCGCACGAGGCGAAAGTATCGCCGTTTCCGTAGTAGAGAACCAAGTCCGCGACTTCTTCTGCTGCAGCGCCAGGCTCGGCGGAATCATTAGAAGAAATGCCTTCGATTGCGATGGCGTGTAAGTCATCTTGTGGGAACACGAGTTGTAGAGCTCTACGGGCTGTCCAGCGCTCATGAAACGTATGGCCTGCGCGAGAAGCTCGTGTCGTATCTGGGGAGTAGTCCTCTGTAGTCACCCTAATTTCTTACCTCAATAACAGTTTGGTGCTCTTATTGTGCGCAACCTCAATATCTTGCCACACTTAGGGTTGTAGGTACAGAATATGCGGAAAGACCGTAGGTCTCTAAAACATTTAGCTGTCAGAGCGGGCTGTCGTAAACCAAACCCGCTAGCGGTTTCGGCCATCCGGCTTCCATCCCTGACAGAAGAATGCGGAGACGGCAGGCTAGCCGCCACTTTGGTTGTTTACGCGTGTGGGGTACACGCTTGGAACCTGATCACCAGCTTGCATCAAATCCGGGGACGCGTTGGCTGTGGATCAATCATCTTGCCGCCGCTTTCGCGGTCTCCCGAGAAGATGTTGACCCATCCCCGGAAAGTTTGATCTCCCGTCCAATCCGCTCCTCAGCAGGCTTCGTCACGGATTCCGAAGTTGGACGCTCGCCGCTGGGCAGAGGTTCAAGCGCGGAGTTGAAGGTTACGGCTTCGCCCTTTTGAACCGACAAAAGCGAGGACGAAATGTCGATTACATTACATGCACAGCCCTATGACATCAGCGCCACCGGGTTTTGTTTCACCAGTGCCGAGGATTATGACGAGAAAGCCAAGGGCCTGAGAAACGCCCATGGCGGTCCAGTCGAAGAATTTGAAATCCAGTTCATTGATGGCGAGCGGATTGATTGCGACTTGGCGAAGGCGATTGGCATCAACCAAGCGAATTTCCGTGACTATTTGGATTGTGTCGATGTGTGGGAAGACTGGGAAAAGATCAATGTCGTCATTGCCGTTGGTGAATGTGGCTGTGAGTTCGACGGCAGAGTCGATCCTGATCATGACGGCATTGACATCTACCAGGTCGAGAGCATGCGCGAACTGGCCGAGCAGTTTGTCGAGGAAGGCCTGTTCGGTGATATTCCTGAGGACCTGCAATTCTACATCGACTATGACGCCATCGCGCGCGACTTGGCGGTTGAATATACCGAAACCGAAATTGCCGGTGAACGTCTGATTTATCGCTGTTTGTGAGAGGGGTGAAACAGTTGCTAGTTGATCGTCTCCGATGACGGTACCGGGATAATCACGTTTCCTTTTTCATCAATGTTGCAATCCAAATGATCGCGGCAAAATTCTCCCAACCCAGCGGCAAGAGCATCTTCTGCCGCATCTGCACCGATAATTTTTGTCAAGGTGTTTTGAAGCGTTGAAAGGAAGTCCGTCAACAGCGCCTTGGTGTCGGGGTGAAGTACTTGCATGAATAAATCTCCATAAAAACAGCATTGTAGAGTCCATCCACGCAATCTCACACGAGCTTTTTGGTGTTTTCCCCAGCTTTCTTTGATGGCCTGTGCTGAACGCGGACAATGACCAAGCGCGCGGCATTTTGAGAAGGATGAAGTTTGCCCTATTCCTCGGGGAACAAACCCGGCATCCAACGGCCCGCCAGTTTGGCCGGAAACGCCAGCTTGAGCGGTGCGCGGGTGCTGGTCGCGGCCAGCGCGCCGATCTCCAGCAGTGCAGATGTGACACGCCGCGCGCTGCGTTCGGTAAGACCAAGCAGATCGACGGCCTCCGCGCGGGTCAGTTCGCCCTGCATCGTAACCGCTCGTAAAATAACGTCTGACTTGGACGGCAAAGTTCCGGCGCGAATTTCTTCTTCCGCCCAAATCAGGATACGGTCGCGCAATCGAGCGGGCCGCATCAAATCTTCCATGAAGACGACTTGATCAATGCAGGTATGCAGGAAGAAGGCGGTGAATTCGGCAAGCGCGGCCTCTGACAGCGTGCCACGCCCATCGCGATCTCCGCGTTTCGGCCCATCGCAAGCGGCCAGATGGCGTTTGTATTCTGCTTCGTTGCGGGCCAACCCCCGCGCAACCGACCAAAGCCCTTGCGTATCCAGCGCGGATTTCAGCATGGCATAGGACATCAGCCGCGCCACACGGCCATTGCCATCCAGAAACGGGTGAACCCAGAGTAGACGATGATGGGCGCAGGCAGCGGCCAGAATGGAGTCGATCTTGCCTGCCTTTGCATAGGCTTCATCCATGCGTTTCAGGAAACGCGGTACAGCACCGGGGCTGACAGCGATGTGACGGCCAACTTCCACGTCATGTTCACGCAGCGCTCCGGGAATGACCGGCAGATTCTCGCCCGTGTTCGGGTGTTCAACGAAAAGCAAATCGGGCGGCAGCAGTTCACAGAACCGACGATGCAGCTCAAGAATGGCATCTGGGGCCGAGGCTCGGCCTTCCAGCCCGCCTTCATCGATCCATTTCTGCAAAGCGATGTGGGCCTTCGCTTCCAGTTGTAGATCGCGCTTTTCGGGATCGGAGCTATAGTCGTTGATCAGTGCACGTTCGATATCCACTGGATGCGTGTTGTGGCCTTCGATCAGGTTGCTATAGTAGCAATTCATCGACCGGATCAGATCGGCCAGTGACTCAGCAATGGAGGCAGGCAGGGATGACCGGAAGCTGGCCGAGCGGGTGGCCAGTTCCAAGGCAAGATCATTCAGCTCCGCCCGTTTGGGGGAGCCTTCGCTGATCATCAGGGGTTCAAAGAGCCCTATGGTTTCACCATCATCTCTCAGTGTCACGTTTGCCTGCTTTCTGTCCGGTTTGTTGTCCGGTTCAATTTCACAAATTATCTATTTATAGCATATGTTTGTGAATTTGCCTAACCCTACATACGTGAGGATGATGTCCGGTTTGGTGACCGCTTCAATCTAGGCAGTTTCCTTGAGCTTACAACACTCTGCTGCTTTCAGCCGCCGAATAGCCCGTGTTAGCGTCCATGGGTGAACGCCAAAGAAACTGGCTAGGTCTTTGATTGGCACGCCTGATGCGATCTGCCGATTGGCGGCCTTGAGTTGACGGCTAGTCAGTTTTGGAGGTCGGCCAAGTCTTTGTCCCCTACGGCGCGCGGCGTCCAACCCTTGTTTCGTACGCTCTGAAAGTCGGTTGCGCTCATGTTCAGCGACAGCGGCCACCATCGTATAGGCGAGTTTGCCATCGGCAGTGGCCGTATCCACACCTAGGCTGACAATCTGGAAATGCACTCCACGCTCTTTCAGTTGATCGGCATGGATCAAGGCGTCTTTGGTGTTGCGGAAGGCGCGGTCCAAGCTCCACACGACCAGCGTATCACCAGCATTCAACCCGGCAAAAAGGCCTTCAAACACAGGCCGTGATTTTGCGACCGCCGAAAGCTTTTCCACATGCAATTTGTCACAGATCGGCGTGAGGAGATCGACCTGACGATCTTCGCACTGATCCTCTGAACTGACGCGCAAGTAACCAATTTTCATGTATTTCAGTGCCTTAGCGCAGTTTTCTGAGCGAATCCCCGCTCAACAAAAACGATCCTTTCCGCGCTGTCGGTTAGGGCTGGCCTTCGAACCTATGTGAAGGGGCAAAATCCCCGGTTTTCCTTTCATCTCTTACCATTCTACCAAATTCCGTCTAAGACATTCAAATATCGCATAAATGATCGTTTATGCGGAATGGAAATCCGGCAAAATTAACCAGTTATTCACCATTTTCTGCGATGATACTGGCAGTGGTTACACTTCTTGCTTTGGGCAAAGGTGCAGCGGCCCTCACAGCCGATGATGTGCTCAACAAGATGCCGAGAGAACGCGGCACGAGCTATCTAGACGGCATTGTTGAAGGGCTGGCGACCGCGCGGTGGATCAAGGACAAACCGGACGGAACCGGGGTGAACTGCATTTACGACTGGTATTTCCAGCAGCCGAAGAATCCGGTGGTTGATAGGATTTATGCGTTGTTCGGGAAGTACCCGGATCAGCAGGCCGGAGCATTGATGTTTGTTTTGTTAAAGGAAGAATGCGGGGAGTAAGTGGTAGCGATCAGAGAGCATTTTAGAAGTGAAGGACCAGGCCGGGAAAGCGAATGGGCGCGTCAGCGACGTTGGTTCATAAAAGCAAGACACGATCATCAGCGACGTGAGGACGTTGCCGAAAAACTTGAAGAAAGCACCTCCGTTGCCGGGATGGTAGCCACCGTTACGGCTCCGCCAGCCAGCATCCAACAGTTCGAAACCACGCTCACAGATTATGAAACGGCGACCGTAGCGGCTTTATTGACAAACGAAGAAAAAATGTCCCTTGTGCAGTCCGCGCTAGACGTACTTTTGGCGCAAGCGTTCGTAATGGATGATGGCCGCCGGGTGTTCATGACCGAGGACGGAACGCAGGTTTTTGATGACGATGGGATCGAAGTAAGCCCCGAGGAATTAGACTTCGATTTGATCCCTCCGGATGCGCCCAAGTGGGAAACTTACGCGCCGCAACTTAAGGAATTCGACCGACTGCGCTCTGAAAAGCAGGCGTTGCTAGACTATCAGAGCAAACTCGACAACGCGCGCGAGGCTGTTGCGTCAGGTGACTTGAAGATTTAAGAGCTTGAAGCCTATGAAGCATCACTCACCGAAGAGATGCCGCAAGCGGTTCGTGATCAATTACCCAAAGGCCATCCCGCCAAGGAAGTTGCTCAAGAGGTCGATATGACGATCAACTTAAAAGGGTTCCGCGTGGACCTGTCCGACTTCAAAGGTATGCCGTCTGCCCCGTCACCAACAGGTTAAACGCCTCATTTGGCAAAGAACAAACCGTTGTAGCTTTCATGTACAATCTTGTCGGGCAGACAGATGAGGACTGTGCCTCAGTCAACTGACAAGCAGACTGCGTCCAAACTCGGGCTACCAAGTCCCGAACAAATTCCCCAGAACTAGAGAGCAAAACGAAGATAGGTATGAAAGCAACAGAAAACTCTAAAGTCCCCTCAGCCTCGCATCACGTAGCACAGAATCGCCTTTGAATTTAGTGCGTAGACCTACATGAACCACAAGAATACACTGAGTTCAACAGCGCTGCAAATAGACCAACAGGTATCAAGTGAAATTCAAGCCAAACCATTCGCTATTGAACGGTAGATACGCCCTATTTAGTCCTCTTGATAATGAACAAGCCGACAGCGAAACTTGGTTAGCGTTATCAACAGATGATACCCCTTTGGTCGCCCGGCTGTGGCCCTACTCTTCAGCAAAGCCGTCCAAACTGCTTCGTGCATTGTGGGACGCAGAGCTTCGCACCCAGTATCGTGTCTCTAGCACACCGGGAGCCGACGGAAAAATACTCTTGTTGAAGGATGCAGGACTCGATGAGGAGGCAAAGTGCTTCACAATGCTCTTAGAAGCACAAGACCTGTCGGAATACACGCTGTTGTCCGATTTCTTTTCTTACAGAGATAGTGAAGGCTGGCCCAATCTAACACGGACTGAAGAGCGAGTTGAAATATGGCGGGCGTTCAGGCGGATAGCCGAAGGCCTAATAATTCTACATAACCAAAACATCATCCACCGCAACGTGAGACCGAAGTTCCTATATCTAGATCGACATGTAGGCATACCGTCGCTCACCCTAGGTGGTTTCGAATGGAGCATACGTGTAGGCGTCCCAAGCGGAGCGGCACCGCCAGACACATGGTGTACCGCGCCTGAGGTTAACGGCCTCGAAGCAACCGGCTACTCTCAAGAGGCAGACTGGTTCTCATTTGGAATGACCCTGGCACGAACCCTTACTGATATCGAAAATTATTCAGAGAACGAACCGACGATCCGGCGAAAAAATTCAATCAAACGGATTGCAAGTAGGAGCAACGCTGAACTTTCACTATTGGAGAAGGAGTGCATTTTCCAACTGATAGAAAACGATCCTGAAGTACGACTAACAAATCAATTCGAAATACTCAACTTCATCGACGAAATCATACAAACTCTAGAAATAAACAGGTTCAGCTCAGAAGAAAAAGACAATCTAATTTTGTCAGTTAACTTTAAGACTATAACTGGAAGCGCTAACGCCCTGCGTAACATGGGATACATACCGAACAAGTCCGACCCTGATGAATCCTTCAATCCCAACTCGGAAATCCACAAGTCATCAATCTTAGACTTTATGAGAAAAGAGTTTTCGGCTGAAGATGGTAAGATAAAAGTCTACTCGACACGCCAGCCACATCTGTTTGTATGCGAAACAAGGAATCTCACCGCAAGACTTACTCCAATCAATATTTTTGACAGACAGCGCGGTTCACACACCAGTTCCCTAAATGCTCTTCATGTAACTCCAACTGACCGGATGCCCATAACTGGAGACTGGGTAGAAGTTGACGGGAAAAGGGTAACCGTGTTGGACTCTAAATCTGCTGCCAACGCAATTCGGCGAGGCCGCGGAGACAGCTGGCAAAACAAACTGCCCAAATTCGACAGGACAAAACTGACAGACTATGATCTCATAAAATACCATACTTTCATCCGCGCGATTAACCAAATCGAGATACTAATGAAAGACGCGGAGATTTCTGCATATTGCGTTGAATCAAAAGACACTTCAAATCCGACAAAGCACACAATTGTAATTTCTGAACGCCCTCGAGAACGCCAACCATTGGACATCTTCCAGAGGGACGGCACGTTAGCTGAAAATGTGCAGGAAACTGTTGCGTCTGGCAAACCACACAGTAACGAATTTATCTTGTCAATCGAAGACAGTTTGCGACTGGATCGAGAGGAAAACAATCAGAATGTTTGGGTTGTCGACAACGTGGACACTGATAAGAACCTTGTATTCTTGTCGAAAACACTTCCGGAGGGTCGGAGGTTCGGTGAAAGCAGCGACATTGAAGTGCCAGAAGAAGGCTATATCCGTGAGTGGGGATTAGAAGCACAGCTGCACGATGTCCAGAGACGAATAAATGCAATTTCCCGTTTGAAGTCGCACTCCTTTCTTCTACGTGCGATTTCTGGCACTGGGCAAGTGTTTTTTGATACTGGTGTGAATGAACTGCGTTGCGAGATTGACGAAAGTCAAGTCGATGGAGCGAAGCAATCAGCGATAGTCGATATTCTGCGCACACGGCCCATTTATTGCCTTGAGGGGCCACCGGGAACAGGCAAAACAACTCTAGTCGCTCACTTGTTGCGGCAGATTTTCGAGGAGGACCCCGTAGCTCAAGTCTTGATCACATCAAAATCTCATGACGCTGTCGATGTGCTTAAAAAGAAAGTTGACAAAGGAATATTTCCAAGTGAAGGCGAAAATCAGTCGCCACTGTCCATCAGGCTAATGGGCCGAAGTGCGGCGAAAGACATTACTGCGAGAAGCGGGTCCGCCGACTATGAGGCCGAAAAGGTGCTTAACTCTGCAATTGAAACAATTGAAGCACAGGACTTACCGACAGAGCGTTCGCTGGAATGGCTCATCAACGCAAGAAAGATAGTTTCAGATCGCGACGCTGGATTCACCAAGAATTTTAACGATTTTTCTGAAACTGTACGTAATGCGGCCGGAATAACATATAGTACAACGAGTTCGGGAGACCTTGCTGCTCTGGCCAACACTTCGCGTTCCTTTGACTGGGCTATTGTTGAGGAGGCAGGAAAAGTCTATCCATTTGATATCGCTCTTCCGCTCCAATTGGGGCATCGCTGGCTATTGATCGGAGATAACAAACAGCTTCCCCCATTCAGGTACACCGACTTCTACCAAGCGGTGCAAAGATTGGATGAGGTTGCAGATGCGCTGGGCGATCTAAAGGGCTCTTACGGACTGATTGATCGAGAGTGGCTAGATGAGTGGAGCTCGCTGGACGAGTCCGAGAGGCAGTCGTTCTGCGAGTACTCATTGGCTCGTCTGTTTGCCTTCAAACATTTTTTTGATCTGTGCAGTCAAGCAACTGGGCAAGAGAAAGTGACCAGGGGAGAGCCAATAGGAGCAGCAAGCGGCGAACTAAACATTCAGCATCGTATGCATCCTACGATTGGAAATCTCATATCTCGTGTATTTTACGATGGCGAACTTGAACACCACACGCAAGAACTTGTGCCGACTAACAACGATTGCTCCAGTTCTAAGTCAGAATGCTGGATTCCAATTTCTCGCGTAAAACACGGTATCGACATACCAGAATTGAGTGACTCAGCAATTGTTTGGCTGAATTTGGACTGGGCATTAAAGAACCCTGGCAACCATGATGTTGGTCCGATACAGAAAAAGCCAAAATTCACAAACCCCGCTGAAATCGACGCTATTTTCCATTTTCTTCGCAAGATGAAGGCTAGCCGTGACAGAGTAAGAGAGTTGGAGATTGCGGCTATTTCTCCATACGTGCAGCAAGTCAATCTACTGAATGAGAAATTTAGGCAAAGTGCGGACTTGGATTGGGTAAGACTATTGCCGCAAACCAATAAGGGTGTAGTGAGTAGCAACGTTTTTGCTCACACGGTTGATAGCTTCCAGGGCAACCAAGCTGATGTCGTTTTCGTAAGCCTTGTTCGAAACAACAAGCGAACTGATCCGACCGGGATGGGATTTCTTGTTGATCCGGCAAGGTTGAATGTCCTCCTCTCACGTCCGAAGCAGCTGTTAATTCTATGCGGTAGCTTCGAGTTTTTCTTTCAGGCCACTCGGTCCGTTGACTCACGTATTCAAGATGGGTGGTACTGGAAGCAAGTTCTACATCAGCTCATATCCGGCTTCAAAGATGAAACCATCAACTTAATTAACGCTGATGGTAATGGAGACTTTTCTTGATACTTCTTCTGCCAATAAGCCGATTTAAAGTACAATACCAAGTTGGGCGTGGTCGGTCGTTTTCGGTCTTCGACAAAGATATTTTGGGATTTGTAAACGACGGTGTTGACACTTTGGAAGAGTTGGAGAGTATTCTCTGTGTCCATCCGAGTGTAATTTTGCAGTCGCTGTTAAACCTTACGCATGCTGGCTGGCTGGCTGTAGGAGTGGGTGATGGCTCACGATTCAATCTCACGAGATCAGGAAAGATATCGGCGGAATCAAAGTCAAAACCCCGAACGGCTGTCTATGAAGAGCGATTTCAGTCTCTTGTTCTTGATGGGTTAACCTCTCAGGTTTCGAGTACACGGGACATTAGGTACCTTAACGAAAGCAAATTAAATTCTCTCTCAGGCCTAGGCAAGAAATTGGTTTCCCGGATCAATACTCCGCGGTTGAGCACGCTGGATGTAAACAATTTCTTGTTTCGACGCGAGAGTGAATGGCTAAGCTCCATTCAAAATGTAAGCCTAATTTCCAGGAATAGAGACTGGGTGCCTATTGAGTTTGACAGAAGTTCGTTACGTTTGTCGAAGAATATTCCGTGGCACTGGCGAGAAGTATTGGAACCTGAAATCTTTTGGTTTCTTCGGAAAGAAGGGCTGATTGCAGCAGATATCTCCTATTCTGAATTTCAGGGTTCGCAGATAGACGTTTCAACAGGACCAGAAACTGAAGAGAGACGGGGTACACCTCGTTCTCCAGATCGCAAAATGTCAACATACATCAATTATGATGACTTTTTGACAACGAATATCGACCATGAGAAATACTTCAGAAGATCACTTATTAGAGCAAAAAAAAATATCATTGTCTGCTCCGCCTTTCTCAGAGCAGAACTAGTTGCTCAATACGATGACTTGATATTTGACTGTTTGGATAGAGGTGTGAACATCGATTTCCTTTGGGGGTACAATGCTGGCTTGGGATCAGAAGGAGATGAGGGCGTCCGAGAACTTCAAAAAATCTCGTTTACCGCAAAGTCAAAGGGAATGTCGGGCGTTTTGAACTTCAACTTGAACCGAACAAACTCGCACTCAAAACTAATTCTGTATGACAGCGAACATGGTGTTGAAATGTGTATTGGATCATACAATTGGCTTTCAGCGCGTCCAGATTTTCGAAGCATGGAGCGCTTGTCTAACTTGAGCGTCGTTGTAAGAGATAGATTGCTCATCTCGAGATTGATGCGTTGTATCTCGTCATTATGGTTGTCAGAAGGTCAAGGACTGAGGGGAATGTCGCGTCGTTGGGAAAATCTTGCGAAGGGGCTTGAAAGGTCGGGCCTAGAGAACCTAAATAATCATGACGGCGGTGAAATGTGCGAAGTATCTCTACTTTTGGACGATGATCATGGACCATGGTTTAGCGCAGCGCACATTTCCGCAAGGCGACGGTTCTTGACGTTGTCTCATCGACTAGGCCCAGCGGCTTTCGGTAGAGCCAGAGTTGAGGATACCATAGGTCTCGAGAGTGATAATCCCGTTGCAAAACGCCTTGTATATTCAGAATCTGATATGGAGGAGGAGTTGAGTGCTGAATTCTTGGGAAGGCTGACGGGGCGCGGATGGCTTTTCGTTGAGAAAAAGGGTATGCACTCAAAGTTGGCGATTTCGGATGACCAGATGTGCATTGGAAGTTTCAATTTCATGTCTACGGATGTTTACGATAGGTCTAAGAGCGGCAAGGAAATTAGTGTGGTAGTCAAATCGGAAGAACTGAGCTCACATTTCGCTCGCTATGTATTAGATGAGTTCTTCTCGGAAACACAGGAAATAGATGAATAATGGCACGCACAAAAGACCACCTATTGAACAAGATGTGGAGAACTAAAAGCGCTCGCTTTAACGCGGGTCAGCGGTTGCGGGTGATCCATGCTCTTTCGATTTGGACCACATCGTTTCTTGCGTTTTATGTATTCTGCATGTCACTCGCTGCAATCTTTATCCTTTACTACAACCTTACAAGCGATCCAGCTCAATATTCGCAATATTTTTCATTGGCGACTTTGGTGCTGTCTGTGTTTCTTATAATAGTGACGCTGCTGGAAAGTAGCAAACGTTATTTAAATGAAGCAGATTCAATGCTCCAGAGTGGCAACGAGATTGGTGAGATATACAATCTCTTCCAATCCTTTAGTGAAGATGAAAAAGAAAAAAAGCGAACTGAAGTTGCTCGTCAATATAGCAAAGTCCTTAAGGCATTGCCTGTCAATCATAAGGATATAGATTTTGCAGCTTTTCAAATTCAAAACGCGTCTGAGTTAGGCATCGGTTGGGGAGGCTTGTTTCTAGTTGTCCTGAAATTCGCTTTTTTGTCCGTTATCGAGTATGGGCTGTTCTTGTTCATGTTGATTTCACCTCTTATTTTTACTCTAGCTCTGACGCTCTAGAGTTCAATATTTTGCCGTCTGAGACAGTCTTTTCTCAGCCCTTAATTCAGCCTGCTGCACAATAGTTTGACGGATTTGTTTGCAGTGCTCATAATGACTAGCAGTTTTGTACCCTGCCTTCCATGTCATCTTGTTGCTACTCAATGAAGCGTTGCGGATGTTTTGGTAAATGGTTCGGCCATATTCGGACCTTGGAGAGATTTGGAGTGCAACCGGTCGCGTTCGTACCTCGTTAGGATGCAAAATGCGGAAGTCGGAAGAGCACACGTCTGAACTCC
>ERZ1740070.380-NODE-380-length-31435-cov-9.871447_pt1 | contig 31435 bp, 23 predicted proteins | sample MGYA00581734_ERZ1740070 | MGnify/ENA primary metagenome ERZ1740070 (study PRJEB43018, sample SAMN04849744) | marine metagenome | isolation source: floating plastic debris | place: Pacific Ocean | collected 2008-09-01 | study: EMG produced TPA metagenomics assembly...
CGGTCGGCAGCGTCCGGTAGGTCTTGCAGCGCATCGACCTCGCGCTTGACCTCCGCGACCTTCACGTCGATGTCGACGCCCTCGCGAAACTCGACGGTGATCGACGCGAGCCCCTCGCGCACGACCGATGTCACTTCCTTGACATCATCGAGATCCTCGATCGAGTCCTCGATCTTGACCGCCAGCGACCGCTCGACCTCATCGGGCGCCGCGCCCGGGTAGGGCGCGACGATATTGACGAGCACGGGGTCGATCTGCGGGAAGAACTCGCGCCGCAGCGAGAGCCCGAAGATCAGGCCCAGCGCGATGATCGCGAGCATGACGAGATTCGCCACGACGGGCTTGCGAACACCGAATGATGCGAGGCTGCTCATCGCGTGCTCCTACTCGTCACGTGTCTCGGCGTCGTCCACGTCCGCCTCGGTGCGCACGAGCGTGCCCGTGCCGAGCTGATCGAGGTTGCTCACGATGATCTGCGTGCCCGGCTCGAGCGATCCCGGCTCGAGCGCTGCCCATTCGCGCTCGCGCGGGTCGATCTGCGAATACGAGCCGCGGACTCCGAACGCGATGCGCACGGGCACCTCCCGGGAGCGGATCCCGCCATTGCCATCGACATCCGCGATCGTAACTGTGTCGGCCACCACAGTGCCGCGCGGCACGAGCACGAGCGGCTCGCCGCCGGCGTCGGCCTGCACTTGGCCCATGAGAAAACGCCCGGGCAAGATCAACTCGGCATCGCGCTGGGCCAAGGCATCGGGTGACACTTGCTGCTCGACCTCGACAAACACGGTCACGGTGCGCGTCGCCGCGTCGGTCTCGGGCGCGACGCGCACGACCGCGCCCTCCCACGGGCCCTGCACATCGCCATCGACACGCAGCGTCACCGTGTCGCCCACGCCCAGCGAGCCGGCCGCGGTGCTCGGCATCCGCAGCGGCACCTCGATGCGCCGCAAATCAACCACCCGCGCGACCCGGGAGCCGATCGTGAGCAGCTCACCCTCCTCGACGTCGACACGCTGGATGAATCCATCGATCGGGCTGGTGATCTCGGTACGTTCCACGTCGAGCTGGGCGAGGGTGATCCGTGCCCGCTGATCGAGGAGCTGCGCCTCGAGCGCCGCTCGCCGCGGGGCGATCTGCTCGGCGGCCTGCCGGAGCGCCGCGAGAGACCGCTCGCTCCGCCGAAGGTCGGCGACCTCCGCATCGAGCTCCCGCTGCATGCCCGCGCCGCGCTCGATCGCGGTGCGCGTGCGCTCGACATCGTTCCGCGCGAGCTCGACCTCGTCGCCGAGCAGTTCGACCTGCTCGGTCACGCGGGCTCGCTCGATTTCCAACGCTGCGATGTTTGCCTCGAGCGCCACCGCCACCTGCTCGGCGCTGGCGAGCCTGGCGGTGAAGTCGGCCGGCTCGACGCGCGCGATCAACTCCCCCGCACGGACAGCAACACCCGGCTCGATCGACGCGGGCCGCTCGGCGACTCGGCCTGAGACCTGGGCCGAAATCTCGGCGAACGACATCGGCCGGGCCGTGCCGTAGCCCTCCCATGTGCGGGGCACGGTGAGGGCGGTTGCTTCGATCGTGCGCACAAGCAGCGCCCTCTCTTCGACGCCGCGGGTCTCCGGCTCGACCTTCATCGAGCGCAGCGCGGTGAAGACGCCGGCACCGATCGCCAACAGCACCACACCAAGACCGATGCGAAAGAGCAGCGAGACCAGGCGGAGTTTGCCCGGCTTGCGCGCATGCGACTGCATCTCGGCCGACGGCCTCGGCGTCGGGTCCTCTGCCGAAGTCTCGGAGGCCGCATCGCGGTCTGTGTCGCCGGCGATCTCCGTCGTGCTCATCGGCTTTCCTATCAAGTCAGGCATTCACGGCGGGAGCCCGAGCGCGGAGCTTCGGTCCCACGACGAAGCGTCTACCGGGCGCCCACGCGGGCGATGCGGGGCCGGACCACCAGCTCCGAGGTGACGCCCACCAACAGCAACAGTAGGCGGGGCCCATCTGCGGCCCGATGCGCAATCGGGCCTCAGCCCCGGCTGGGTGGAACTCCCTGCGATGTGCTCGGAGCTGGCACCATCTCGACACTCGCAGCGACTGGTTCTCTTTCGTCACCGTCGCGCTCGGGCAGATCGGGCAGCACCGGGCGAAGCAGCATGACGACAGCCACGACGATCACGATCGCCGCGACATTGAGGATCGCACCGGCGCGCACCATCTGCGCCATCGTCACGTAGCCGCTGCCGAACACGATCGCATTCGGAGGCGTTGCGACGGGCAGCATGAACGCGGCGCTGGCGGCCAGTGCCGCGGCGACGAACAGGTACATGCCGTCGACACCGAGCACGAGGCTCGCGCCGCCGAGCACGGGCAAGAACGCGGCCGCCACAGCCGTGTTGCTTGTGAGGTGCGTCATGATCTGCGTGACGATCGCGACGACGAGCACCAGCCCCCAGAGCGGCAGGCCCTCGAGGCCTCCGAACATCCCGCCGACGTAGTCATCGACGCCGTGCGCGCTGATCGCCGCGGCAAGACACAGCCCGCCGCCGAAGAGCAACAGCACGCCCCAGGGCAGGCGGACGGCGGTTTCCCAATCCATCGCGAACCGCCGGCGCTTGCCGTCGATCGGGATGAGGAAGAGCAGCAGCGCGCCGGTGAGCGCGACGCCCGTGTCGGTCAGTCCGTCGAGGCCGGTCAGGTCGATGATCAGCCCGCGGAACATCCACCCCGCCGCGACGAGGTTCATCACCGCGAAGACGCTCACCTCATGCCAACGCGGCTTGCCCATCGCGGCAAGCTCTTGCCGGATCACCTCGCCCGCACTCTCCATCGAGCCGAGCTTGACTGGGAACGCGACGAACACGAGCACGAACCACGCCAGCGGCAGGAAGACCGCGACCAAGGGCAGCCCGAGCAGCAGCCACTGCGCGAAGCCGATCTCGACGTTCCAGGCATCCGAGAGGTACGCGGCGAGTAGCAGATTGGGCGGCGTGCCGATGAGCGTGCCCATGCCGCCGATCGAGGCGGCGAACGCGATTGCCAAGAGCAGGCAGGCCCCCCACCGCTTCGCGCCGGCCTCGTCCTCGGACTGGTCGCGCACCAGCCCGATCACGCTCACCGCGACGGGCAGGAGCATGATGGTTGTGGCGGTATTCGACAGGAACATGCTCAGCACGGCGGTCGCGCCCATGAAGCCAGCCACGAGCATCTTGGGATTCGTGCCGACCGCGCGGAGGGTCATCAGGGCGAGTCGGCGGTGCACGCCGCTGCGCTCCATCGCGAGCCCGAGGATGAACCCGCCCATGAACAGCCCGATCAGCGGGTGCCCGTAGCGGGTGGTCGCGTCGGCGATGGGCAGGACGCCCAGAATCGGGAAGAGCACGGCTGGCACCATCGCGGTGACAGCCAGGGGCAGCGCCTCGGTGAGCCACCAGATCGCCATGAGTGTGCCCACGGCAGCGGTTGCCCGGCCGGCCTCGCTCAGCCCGCCGTTGCCCGCCGCGTCGGCCGCGGGCAGGAGGTAGTAGATGGCGATCGCGAGCAGCGGCGCGCCGAGCATCCCGATGGTGCGGATGCGATTGGCGAGCGTTCCGACGTCGGATCCGGCCATATGGAGGGCCTCCGGCTGGGCATGGGGCACGGCCGAGGACGCACAACAGAGCCAGCCCACGGCGCAAACGGACAACTATATCCGCAAGAGCCGGGGAGTCTTCTACCTTCACCTTCAAGACCTCAACAAACAGAGAAACGGCCGCCAGTCCTTGGCGGCCGCCCTCATCAGGAAAACACGATCCGGTGCTCGGCGGGCATCCAGCCGCCGGTATCAGTCTTGTGAAACTCGGCCCGGCGAGACTTGGCGCGGCAGAACGTCAATCCTCGGGGACATGGTCGCTGGTCACGATCTCGCGGAATCGCATACGCAGCTTGTTCGTGACCTCGCCCTCGTGCCCGGTGCCGATGACCGCGGCGTCCTCTTCGGTCTTGCCGATCTTGGTCACTGCGATGATCTCCGCGGCCGATCCGGTCAGGAAGAGTTCGTCGGCGTCGAAGATGTCCTGGGGCGTGATCGTCTTCTCGGTGCAGCGGATGCCGCAATCCGGGGCGAGCGTGTCCATGACGAAGCGGCGGGTGATGCCCTCGAGGATGCACGCGTCGGTCGGCGGCGTGAAAAGCTCGCCGTCCTTGACCACAAAGATGTTGTCGCCCGAGCACTCGGCAACATCGCCCGACATGTTGAGCATGATGCACTCGAGGCAGCCGGCGTCGATCGCCTCGATCTTCGCGAGGATGTTGTTGAGGTAGTTGAGGCTCTTGATCCGCGGGTCGAGGCACTCGATCGGAATGCGGGGCCGCTCGGCGATGACCACACGCATGCCCTCTTCGTACATCTTGGGCGGGTAGAGGGCGATCTGGTCGGCGATACAAATGATGCCAGCCTCGGGGCACGCGAAGGGGTTGAGCCCCAGGCTGCCCTCGCCGCGGGTGACGATCAGGCGGATGTATCCGTTGACGATCTCGTTGGCCTCGATGCAGCGGCGCTGGATCTGCTCCATCTCGTCGGGCGAGATGTGGATGTCGAGGCGGATGCGCCGAGCGCACTCGTAGAGGCGGTCCATATGCTGCTTCGACTTGAAGATCTTGCCGTTGTAGACGCGGATGCCCTCGAAGACGCCGTCGCCGTAGAGCAGGCCGTGGTCAAAGACGGAGACCCGCGCCTCGCCCTTGGGCACGAGCTGGCCGTTGACCCAGACGAGCGGCCGCTCGCCCTGGATCTCGGAGATGTCCGAGGTGTCTTTCGTGCGCAGCATCCCTTCGGGCGTCTTGGAATGAGCACCCGCGGCGTGGGTAGAGCCGGCGTTGGTGGGAGTGGTTGTCATCGAGAGAGCCCTCCTGCTTGCGCGATCACGCGCGAAGACGCGCGCTGGGGGTGTTCCCGCCGAGGCCGACCCGCTGGACAGAGCCGGGGGTCGAGCCGCCCGAGAGCGCGGGCGGGGCGGGTCTCCACTATATCGGTCAACCTCGCGTTTAGATGCGGGTCAACCTCGAAAAACACAATGCGAACATCATCGATCATGCAGCGATTGCGCAGCAAACACATGTCTACTGCGCCGATCGTGCGACCATAGGCGATTCAACCCACAGCCCATACCGGGGGTTGATCGACGAGATCTGAGCATCGCACCGGGCGAATCCCAAGCCCGATCAGAGGCGGACCTCAGCCGCCAAGTCGCGCTTCGCCGCTTCGACGAACGCGTCGACCTGCGGGTCGACCTCCTCGTGCCGGAGTGTGCGCGCGGGGTCGCGGAAGCCGAGCCGGAGCGTCAGGCTCTTCTTGCCCGCCCCGACCTGCTCGCCGCGGTACACGCCCACGAACTCGACCGCCTCGAGCCGATCGGCACCCACCGAGCCCGCGACTGCCTGCACGCGCGACCACGCAACATCCTCACTCAAAATCAGCGACACGTCGCGCTCGATGCCCGGGAAGGCGGGCATCGGCTCGATGCGTGTGGTGTGCGGGAAGTGGGCGAGCAGGGCCCGTTCATCGACCTCGGCCGCTGCCACGCGCGCGTCGAGGTCGTAGCGGTCGGTGATCGCCGGGGCGATCAGGCCCGCGGTGCCCAGCACCAACTCGCCGCCACTGCCGGGCGTGATGCCGTCGGGCGTGAGGATGATCCGGGCGCACGCGGCGGGGTCCCAGCAAGCCGCGGGGGGCTCAACGGATTCCAGCCTGACCCGCGCGTGCGGGCCCGCCGTCGATCGGCCGAGCGCTTCGAGCACGCCAGCGAGGCGGCGCAAGCCTGCCTGCGCGTCGTCGTGCGCACGCTTCTTGCCGGTCGAGGGCACATCCATCAGCAGCGCGATCACCCGGCGCTCGAGCGAGGCACCGTGCTCATCCTCGCCGAAGATCGCGGCGCGCTCGAAGAGGCGCACGCCGCCGGGCACACTCACGCCGCCCGCGCGGTTCGCCTTTCGGCATCGCAGCAGGCTCGGCAGCACGCTGGGGCGCAGGCTCGGTTCCTCGCCGCGACGCTCGTCGTCCACCGCGACGACCCTCGCGCCCGCGGGCACAAACAGCTCGGCCTCGGCGGGCGTGACGAAGCTGAAGGTGACGGTCTCGTAGAAGCCCATACCCGTCAGCGAGCCCGCCGCGAGCGCGATGCCACGCTCGGTCTCGCTCGGCGGCCGGACGCGCACCGCCATCTTCTCTTCGACCGGGATTGCGTCGTACCCCTTGGTCCGCGCGACCTCCTCGACAAGATCAATCTCGCGGATCAGGTCCGGGCGGAACGCAGGAATCGTGCAGCGGAGACGCTCGCCGTCTGGCTGGACGTCGATTTCCAGCCGCGTAAAGGCGTCGACCATTTCTTGGTCCGACACATGGATGCCGAGGATCGATCGGCAGCGCTCGGGGCGGAAGTCGACGATGTGTGCAGCGGGAATCGGCTTGCCGGCTCGGATGAACCCGTCTCCCGCTTCGCCCCCGCCCATGAGCGAGCCGCCCGCGACCTCGACGAGCAGCGCCGCAGCACGGGCCGCGGCCGAATCGATCTCGGCGGGCGCGACAATCCGCTCGAAGCGGTACGACGCGTCGGTCCGCAGCGTGTGCCGACGCCCCTGCTCACGCACGGTCACCGGGTCCCACGTTGCCATCTCGAGCACCACATCAACGGTGCCCTCGCCCACCTCGCTGTCGGCGCCGCCCATGACGCCCGCGAGGGATTGGGCCCGCTCACTGTCCGCGACGACGAGGTCGGCGGCGGCGAGTTCATGCGTCTTTCCGTCGAGCGTCGTGAGCTTTTCCTTGGCTGCGGCGTGCCGAACGACGAGCTTCGCGCCGGCGAGCTTCGCCAGATCGAAGACGTGGCAGGGATGGCCCAGCTCGAGCGTGATGAAGTTGGTCACGTCGACGACGTTGTTGATGGGTCGCTGGCCGGCCGCTTCGAGCGCATCGGCAAGCCATGCCGGGCTCGGGCCGACCTTCACGCCCCGGATGACCTGCACCGTAAAGAGCGGACAGAGTTCTGGCGTCTGGTTCTCGAGCGACACCACATCGCGCACGTCGCCGGTGCGGGCGGGCGTGTTGCCCTTCGAGTCGCCCGAAGGCGGCATGAACGCACGGGGCTTGTCGGCCGAGAGACTTGCCGCGACCTCGCGGGCGAGGCCGACGTGGCTGAGGCAGTCGCCCCGGTTGGACGTGACCTCGACATCGAGGCGTGCGTCGGGCTTGCCGCTCTGGGGCGGGAGCGGTTCGGTGCCCTCGATCGGGAAGCCGGCCGCGGTCAGGACGCGGTCGGCCTCGTCGGCGGTGACATCACCCGGGGTGAGGTAGCGGTTGAGCCATGCGATGCTGGTATCCATAGGGCACGACGATAGGGGCCCTGCCACCGCCAATCGGCCCCACGCGTGCCTCGAGGACACGCGGCCGAGGCCCGGGCTAGGCTGGCGGGGCATGCAGAATCTCACCCAAATCTCGCGGCGACTCGCCCGGGCACTCGCCGCGGCAGGCGCGGTTGCGCTCGCGGGGCTGCTCCTGCCCGCCTGCGGCTCGGGCCCCGTCGCCGTCACCGAACCGATGCTCCCGAGCGATCCGCCCGACGACTTCGCCCTCGCGGTGACCATCTTCGCCCCCGAGGTCGATGCCGACGCGATCTCGGCCCTGCCCCGGTCGGTCCGCCCGGCCCGGTACGTCGTCGAGCCCGACGGCGTGCTCCGCGCCGCGATCGGCCCCGGCGCCGACGCGGACGTCTTCCCCGCCCAGACCCGCCGACTCACCGACCGCCAGCGGGCCCAGCTCTGGCGGCTCGTGCGCGATCAGGGCCTCCTCGCGACCAACCACCCCGCCCGCATCGCGACCGACCGGACGTACCTCTCATCGCCCGACCGCCGGGCAGTGCTCGTGGAGATCGCGGGCGCGGAGCAGCGGCGGTACTTGGAGCTCTACGCCGACGATCGCGCGAGCGACCCGGCCGTGGCCGTCGCGCTGACCGATCGCCTCGCCGAGCTCGCCTGGCTGCGCAACTGACCGTCTGCGCAACGCACCAATCGCACGTGATGATCGCAGCACGAGCGCTGCCGGCATCGCTCCCTACCGTGTTGCATGGCTGATCCACAACGCAACGCGACCGGGCGCACCGACCCGGTGGTCGGCATCGACCTGGGCACGACCAACTCGCTCGTGGCGATCGCCGACGAGCGCGGCCCGCGCGTGCTTGCGCCCGAGGGCGAGTCGCCGCTCGTGCCCTCGGTCGTGCGCTACCACGACGACGGCTCGGTGACCGTGGGCAACGACGCCCGCGCCGGCGCGATCGCGCACCCACGCACAACGATCGCGTCGGCCAAGCGCCTGATGGGCCGGAGTGTGGCCGATGCCGAGGGCGACCTGCCGTACATGAGCGTCGAACTGGTTGCGGGCGAGCACGACACCGCTCGGATTCGGCTGCCCTTGGCTGGTGGCGAGCGGATCGTCTCGCCGCAGGAAGTCGCCGCCGAGGTGCTCAAGGCGCTGCGCTCGCGAGCCGAGGCGGTGCTCGGCACGAAAGTCGAGCGCGCGGTCGTGACGGTGCCCGCCTACTTCGACGACGCCCAGCGCCAGGCGACGCGCGACGCGGGACGCATCGCGGGGCTCGATGTCGTCCGCATCGTCAACGAGCCGACCGCCGCCGCGCTCGCCTACGGCATCGGCACGGGCGACCGCGCATCGGACGAGCCGCAGCACGTCGCGGTGTATGACCTGGGCGGCGGAACCTTCGACATCTCGATCCTTCGACTGACTCCCGCCGAGCAAGACGCCGACAACGCGAGCAACCCCGACTACTTCCAGGTGCTCGCAACCGCGGGCGACACCCGCCTCGGCGGCGACGACGTCGACCACATGCTCATCGCGCTCTTCACACGCGAGATCTACGAGCTGCTCGGCGTGGAACGCGAGGGCGGCGACGCGGACCCGAGCTCGTTTCCGCCCGAGACGCGGCGAGCGCTCAAGCAGTTTGCTGAGGGCGTGAAGCACGAACTGTCCGAGCGCGATGCGGCGAGCGTGCGGATCGACCTTGGGCAAGGTCGTGTCTATGAGCGCACGATCACGCGCGATGAGTTCGACGCGATGATCGAGCCTTGGGCACGCAAGACACTCGACGCGTGCGCACGAGCGATGCGTGATGCGAAGCGATCGCTTGGCGGCATGCCGCTCGACGCGGTGGTGCTGGTGGGCGGGTCGACGCGGGTGCCGTTGGTCCGGCGGGTTGTGGGCGAGTTCTTCGGCATCGAGCCATACACCGCGCTCGATCCGGATCGGGTCGTCGCGATGGGTGCCGCGGTGCAAGCGGGCGTGCTCGGCGGCACGAGCTCGGGCTCGCTGCTCTTGGACGTGATCCCGCTGAGCCTGGGCATCGAGACCGCGGGCGGCGCGGTGGCGAAGGTCATCATGCGGAACTCGCCCGTGCCGGCGCGCGCGACGGAGATGTTCTCGACGCAGGTCGACGGGCAGGTCTCGATCAAGCTCAACGTGGTGCAGGGCGAGCGCGAGATGGCGGGCGACTGCCGGAGCCTGGGCGTCTTTGAGCTCTCGGGCATCCCGCCGATGCCGGCCGGCGTGCCTCAGGTGGAAGTTGACTTTCTCGTCGACGCCAACGGCGTGCTGCGCGTCTCGGCGCGCGAGCGCCGCTCGGGCAAGCGGGCCCAGCTGCAGATCGTGCCGAACCATGGGCTCACGCGCGACGAGGTCGACGCGATGGAGGCCGCGAGCCTCGAGCACGCACGCGACGACATGCAGCAGCACCGGATCGTCGACCTGATCGCCAACGGCAAGCTCGATCTCAAGTGGATCGGCGAGCGCCTCGAGAAGCACGGCGATGCGCTCGATCCGGCGTACCGCGACGCGCTGCGCGCACAACTGGCAACACTAGAAAGCATGATTATGCAGGCCGAGACCGACTGGCGATCGGTCGATGCGAACGCGATGCACGCGGCGAAGCAGTCGCTCGACGAGGCGTCGGTCCGGCTGCAGGAGGTCTCGATCGCCGCGAGCCTGCGCGAGGATGGCTGACGCAGGCAGCATCGCGGCTCTGTCACCGGTGTGAAGAAAATGAAAAGCTCGCGCCTTTGTGCTTGACGGGCCGATCGGAACCAGTATTGTTTGGCCGTCGCGGAAGTGTTTCGTGACCAGGAGAACCGACCGTGCCCTCGATTATGCTCGTTATGTCGCTTAAGTGCTGGCGCAAGCAGATTGCTTGCCCCGGACGCGGCATGCGAGTGGAGAGCCGACGAAGCTGAGCTCCCTCGCAACTCGGAACGAACCGAGCGCCGCTGTCCGGAACACCCGGATGGCGGCGTTTTTTTCGTTCACACCCAAGGCGTGCCTTGGAGCGAGCGGGCCCAGCCGACCTCGGCATGACACGAAGACAGACAACGCGGGCGACCTGCCCGGGCGCGGTGTGTGTGCGCACACCGCGAGATGAGCAAACATAAGACGTGGGCGCACACCCACGGGAAGTAGTTTCTGCGATGCATCTCAATCACACCGCGTTTGCCGCGATCACGAGAACCGATGCGACCCGGGCCCGCCGCCCGGCTGTCGCGCCCGCTTCAGTCGTGATCGAGATGCACGGCGTGATCGAGACGGCCGAGAACCTCACCTACGCGGTGGTCAATCGCAAACTCATCGCGTCAAACCCGCGGGCCGAGGACCTCCCGCTCGCCTTCGCGGGCAGGCTGATACTCAACCCGGCCCGGCGGTATGCGCGGTTCAACTTCTCGGGCTCCTTCGCGAGCAGCCGGCGTGCGTACACCTTTTACAAGACGATCGACAATCTCTACGCCGGGCTCGACCTCGGCGATGCGCCGGTCATCCGCATCGAGGATGTCTTCACGGGCTTTGACTTCTCGCTCGCGCTGGATCTGGCGTCGGCGATCGGCTCGCTGGAATGGCGTCAACCGGGCGCGGTGCCGACCAGCCCGGCGCGGGACTCCTCGGCAAGCGCACTAATCACGGGCGCCCGCGTGGCTGCGACACCCGGGGCGAGCGCGGCGCTGGCAGCGCTCGGGCTTGGTTTGCCGGGCGAGCCGAGGCGGCCCGTGGTCGGGCACCCGAGCCACAAGTCTGGAGCCGCGTGACCGGCGGAAGCGAGAGAGCGAGAGAGAGAGAGAGAGAGAGAGGTTTGGGAGAGGAGGAAAGTGGTCCCGGGGTGTGCGGCTGGCGTGATGTGTGCAACGCCAGCCGCCGGGCGCGGGCTGCTGAGCGGGGGTTGGCTGGTCGTCCTTTGTGGTGAGGGACGGCCGGGCCGATCTGTGGATGGGCTGATCTCCCGACAGCTCAGGCCATGGAGAATGGGGTTTTCTCCCTCGCAGCGTCCCGGTCGGAGCAATCCGGCCGGGGCGTTTTCATTTGGACGATCGCGTTCTTGGTCGTCCTCTTTGTTGTCCTCTTTGTCGTCTTCGGGGGCGATCACGTAACCGCGAGCGCCGCCGCGGCGTCTAGGGTGGTTGGTGCCACGACTCCCCTCAAGCCGAAATCGCTACCGAACCTACCGCACCCAGCGGAAGCTGACCCCTGCGCACAAGGCGGTCGCCTCGACCGGCACGCGCGGGGCGGACGCGGCCGAGTCTTCGGAGAAATCGGGCCCGAGGCGCTCGCGGTCGTTCTTCGCACTCTTCGCCAGCTTCTGGAATCTCGCCCGCGGCCAGCACGCGATGATCGTGCTTGCGCTGCTCACCGGGTCGATCTACGTGATGCTCGGGCTCGTGCTCCCGGCGATGCTCAAGGTCGCGACCGACTTTGTCATGCTCGACAACCCCGGTCCGAGCGGGCTGCCGGCCTTCGTACCCGACGGCCTGCGCGAGGATCGCAACGCGATGCTCTGGGTCGTTGGCGGGATCGTCATGGTCGTCGCGCTGGTGCGGGTCTGCTTCCACATGTGGGGGCGATACCAGATGACCGCGATGGTCAAGAAGCTCCAGACGGGCGTGCGGCGGAAGGTCTTCGACCACGCGGTGCACCTGCCGTTGCATCGGGTGCAGCAGCTCAAGAGCGGCGGGCTCACCAGCACCTTGCGTGAGGATGCGGGCTCGGTTGCCGAGTTGCTCTTCAGCATCTTCTATAACCCGTGGCTCGCGGCGACGCAGTTCATCGCGACGCTGGTGGTCCTCGCGGTGATCGACTGGCGACTGCTGCTCGGCGCCGTGGCGCTTGTGCCTGTCGTCTGGATCACACACCGGACGTGGATCGGCCGGATCCGCCCGATCTGGCGCGACATCCGCACAACCCGCACCACGACCGACAGCGAGATCACCGAAGCGTTCGTCGGCGTTCGCGTCGTGCGCGCGTTTGCACGCGACACCACCGAGAAGTCGCGGTTCGCACGGAACCAGCACTTGATGGCGCGGCAGGAGATGCTCGCGTGGTGGTGGAGCCGGATCATTGACGTGGCGTGGGCGCTGCTGATTCCCGCCGCGACGGCCGGCATGATCGTCTACGCGGGCTCGGCGGTGGTGCGTGGCGACCTGACCGTTGGCGACTTGCTCATGTTCGTCGGTTATCTGGGCATGCTGCTGGGCCCGCTCGAGGCGCTGAGCGTCTCGGCGACGAACGTGCAAAACCAGCTCGCGGCATTTGACCGCGTGCTCGACCTGCTCGGCGAGGACCGCGAATTTGCGGATGCAAAGGAAACGACGCTGCTCGACCGCGATCCGGTCCGGGGCGAGATGTCGCTTGAGGGTGTGTGGTTCACGTATCCGCGGCTGCACCGCCGAAGCGCGAGCGGGAAAGACGCGACACCCGGGCCGAGCGAGCCGGCGCTGCGGGATATCTCGTTGCACGTCGCGGCGGGCGAGACGATCGCGCTGGTCGGCAGCTCGGGCAGCGGCAAGACGACCTTCTGCAATCTCGTCGCGCGGTTCTACGACCCGACGCGCGGACGCATCACGCTCGACGGCGTGGACCTGCGCGAGATCGACGCGGCGTCGTTCCGGCGCGTGCTGGGCATCGTCGAGCAGGACGTGTTCCTCTTCGACGGCTCGGTTTCTGACAACATCGCGTATGCGCGGCGCGACGCGACGGCGGAGGACGTGCAGCTCGCGGCCGAGGCTGCCAACGCGCACGTGTTTATCGATGCGCTCGAGCACGGGTACGACACGCTGATCGGCGAGCGCGGCGTGCGGCTCTCGGGCGGGCAGAAGCAGCGCATCGCGATCGCACGCGCGATCTTGGCCGACCCGAAGATCCTGATTCTCGACGAGGCGACGAGCAGCCTCGACACCGAGAGCGAGCGGCTGATCCAGGCGTCGCTCGAGACGCTCATGCCGGGCAGGACATGCTTCGTGATCGCCCACCGCCTCAGCACCGTGGCCGACGCGGATCGGATCGTGGTGCTCGAGCACGGCGAGATCAGCGAAATCGGCACCCACGACGAGCTGATGGCGGTCGGCGGGCGATATGCGGAGCTGGTGAGGTTGCAGACGGCGCCGGAGCAGGGTGTCGCGGGCAGAGACTGACCGCATGGATTTCGCTTCGCGAAGGGCCGTCGGGCACGTACAATTTCCGAATATTGATGGGATCGGCGGCGTCAGATCGGGCGATGTGGTGCGATGTCCGGCGGTTCACGAGGTTGCGTGCATCATCTTGCTGCGGCGGCCGAAGATTTGAATGCGTCGGCGACCCCGCCGATTGCAGACGGGAAGAACGTGCGCGTGAATTTTGCGTGGCTCATGGTGTTTGTGGCTTCGCTGTGCATCGTCGCGGTGTCGCCGGCACGCGCGGTCGACCCGCTCGCGCCGCCCTTGGTGACGACCCCGGCGTGGCAGACGTGGTACGACGAGCTGCTCGCGATGCGGCTGGCCGAGTGCCCACGCGAGCGATCCGCCACGTTCCACTTTGCCGCCGACGGCGATGACACTTTTGGCGATGGCAGCATCGGGAACCCCTACCGCTCGCTCGCGATGGCGCGGTCGATCGCGGATGCGAACCCGCAGGGCGACATCGCGCTGCTGTTCCGGCGCGGCGACACGTGGCGCATGCCGACCGACGCAACGGTCGACGATGTCGCCCTCGAGATCACCGCGCCCAATGTGACTGTCGCCGATTACGGATCCGGGCCCAAGCCAAGATTCACCGCGTTCAACCCCATCGAGGCAAGCACGTGGCAGGCTGATGCGGCAAACCCGGGGCTTTTCTTCACGACTGCGGCTCCGGACACGACGTGGGTCAAGGATGGCAACGCGCCGCTCGAGCCGTTCATCCAGACGTTCTCGCTCATCGAGTGTGCCGATCGGCCGAGGTCGTTCTTCTATGAGCCCGTCTCGATGAGGCTCTATGTAAACCCGCCGGCGGCACACCCTGACCCACGCACGGGCTCGGTCGCGTATGAGGCGACGAGGCCGACCGGTTCGGGCGTGCGCATGCGTGGCGATGGCGGACGGGTCGAGTCGATCAGCGCGTGGGGGTTTGGCATGTGGTTCACCACGCCGAGCCAGAACCATGGGATTGATCTTTGGGTGCGCAATGCTGACCGGGCCGTCGCGGTCGAGTGCGAGTCGTACTACGGCTCGTCGCACTGCATCGTGCACGCGGCAAGCGGCGCGTCGGGCGGCATCACGACGTTCACCGGCTGCGAGGCGGGCCTCACGACGCCGAACATTCCAGCGAACGAAACGGTGTTCAACGCGTTCAGCCAAGGCGGCGGGCACCAGGTGATCTTTGATCGCTGCATCGCCCGCTTCGGGAGGCTGCCGTCGACGCGATGGAACTACGGAACCACCAATGACGCACGATCGTTCTTTTCGCACGCGGGGTCGGCAGGGAATCCGGCCGCGCTCGCGATTGCTATGGGCTGTTCGACCCCGGGCGGCCCGTACACGCCCGCCCGCCCTGTCGCGTTCAACTCGATGCAGCAAGCAACGTCGCTCGAGGACGTGCGTGCTTTCATCGTTGACGAGGTCTTCGTCGGCGGCCTGACGTCATCGGTGACCCCTGCCCAAAGCAATGTCGTCGCCTTCAACTGTCAATACCTGAATATCAAACCCATCGTGACAGACCCGACATTTTCGACCGGCGCTCCTAACGGGTTCGAGATCAACTCGGTCTTCCAACTCGATCTTTCAGAGCATGTCGCGAATTCGTTTGGGTTGTACAACCCCGCACCAAACCAGCAATCGCGCGCGACATTCCTGCACTGCCACTTCGATATCACCACGCGGCCCGGTCTTGAAGTGCGCCTCGACTTTGACAACCCGAACCGCTCGTTCTTTGCGACGGTCCGCAACACGCTCTTCACGCACAGAGGCGGCGGCTCGTTCGTGCCTTACCGCGGCTTCGTGTTTCCGACGGCCGCGGGCAACGCGTACTTCGGCGCGACCCAGCCCGACACCGCGTTTGCCGATCCGACGGGTCTTGCTCTCTCTAGCGACATCTCTATCGGCACCATCCCGGCAGGCACGAGCGAGTTGGCCTTTGCGGCAACCCTGAGCGGCCCGATCCGGCCCGAGCTCGACGCGATCGGCAACGTCGGACTGCGCACAACCATCGGCCCAATCGATAACACGATCGGCGATGTGAACAACGACGGCCGATTCGACCTCGACGACATCTACCAGCAGACCCAGAGCCCCGTCGACGTCGATGGCAACGGCATCATCGACAGCGACGACACTCGCCTGGTCGTCCGCCGCGCTCGCTGGGGTGAGCAGCTCATCCTGAACGATCCCGCGAGCACGCCGTCACGCCGCTAGCCGGTGCGACACCCAGTGCGTGCATGAGCACGTGGCACTAACCTGCTCGACATGGTGCTCTCAATCATCCGCCACGCCCAAGCCGACGACCCGACGCCCGGCGGCTCGGACCATGCCCGCCGCCTGACGAAGAAGGGCCGGCGTCAGGCCGCGTGGCTGGCAGACGCGCTCGCGTCGAGCGACGCGCCGCCCACCATGGTGCTGTCGTCCACGCGACTCCGAGCTCTGGAAACCGCCGAGCCGATCGCGGCTGCGCTGGGGCTCAAGCTCACCGAAAGCGAAACGCTCGCGCGTTTCGAGCCGGCCGAGGTGGCGGTGGGTGTGATCGAGGAGCACCCGGAGATCGAGTCGCTGGCGATCGTGGGGCACAACCCGCAGTTTTCGGAGTTGGTCTGGATGCTCATCGGCGAGCTGGGGTCGGAGCCGGGCTCGCTCAAGAAGGGCGAGTGCGTTCGGCTCGAGATCGATCCCTTCGCGCCGATCGTCGGCGCGCTGCCCATCGCTCGACTGCGCATGCCGAAGGCGTAACCACCAGCACCACATCTCTGCGCAACAAAAGTCTCGACACAACAAGAGCCGAAGCAGGCGGACCGTGTGTCCGCACTTCGGCTCGGTGTGCTGGCAGAGTCTCGCGAGAGACCCGGGGTAAATAGGGGATAGAGGATTTGAACCTCTACTGACGGTACCAGAAACCGCTGTGCTACCGTTACACCAATCCCCCGTGGGACGCAGCCGACGCGAGCCGATTGCGCCTGAAACGATAGGCCCGCTCACCGAGGGGGCAAGCGGGCCGACGTGCGTTGATCTGCCTGGAGCTGGGCGGTTCAGCCCTTGAACGGGATCGGGCGTGCCCGGCCGAACGGGCTCGGATCACGCTCGGACTTGCCGATGAGCGTGCCCGGGCCGATAGCGCCCGGTGCCCCGGTCGTGCCGTTGGCGAGCTGGCTCGCGGCTTGGACCTCACCCTGGGTGATGGGCTTTGCCGAGGGCACCGCGGGGTCGGGGTCGCCGAGCCGCTTGGCGCGGGCCTCGTCGATCGAGCGATCGAGCTTGCCGAGGATCGACTTCACTTGGTTGAATGCTCGATCTGTGCCCATTGATCCCCACCTCGCGTCTGGTCGCTCGCCCCTGCCTGCCCGTCGCGTCCATGCAACGGCTTTGCCCACAGGGGTCGTCGAGGGAGGTATCGACGCGCTAAGGGTTGGTCTTGGGGCTGGGATGTCGGTGGTGCCCCACACCGCTGCGAAGGGGTGCGGGTTGTGCGGTCTGGTCCGAACGCCCCATGTCCGCTAGGCTGCTCCGTCCGGCGATTTGGTGCCGGCGCGGCGTGTGGTCGTGTGGATAACGCTGAGGTGACCAATGTCTGAAGTGATTCTCGATCGGGTCCGCAAGGTGTACCAGGGCGGGTTCGAGGCCGTGAAGGACTTCAATCTGCGGATCGGCGACGGCGAGTTCATCGTGCTGGTAGGCCCGTCGGGCTGCGGCAAGTCCACGACCCTCCGCATGGTCGCGGGCCTCGAAGAGATCACCGGCGGCACCATCTCGATCGGCGATCGCGTCGTCAACGACGTGCACCCCAAAGACCGCGACATCGCGATGGTCTTCCAGAACTACGCTCTGTACCCGCACATGAGCGTGTACAAAAACATGGCCTTCGCGCTCAAGCTGCGGAAGCTGCCCAAGGCCGAGATCGACAAGCGCGTCCGCGGCGCAGCTGAAATCCTCGGCATCGAGCATCTGCTCGAGCGCAAGCCCAAGCAGCTCTCGGGCGGCCAGCGGCAGCGCGTCGCGGTCGGCCGCTGCATCGTGCGCGAGCCCAAGGCGTTCCTCTTCGACGAGCCGCTCTCGAACCTCGACGCGAAGCTCCGTGTGACGACCCGGGCCGAGCTCAAGAAGCTGCACATGCGGCTCAAAACCACGACCATCTACGTCACGCACGACCAAGAAGAAGCGATGACCCTGGGCGACCGCGTCGTCGTCATGGCCGACGGCATCATCCAGCAGGCCGAGTCGCCCTTCGAGGTCTACCAGAACCCGGTGAACCGCTTCGTCGCGTCGTTCATCGGCACGCCGCCGATGAACTTCCTCGACGGCACGATCGAGCGCGACAACGGGGCGATGTGGTTCAACGAGGGCTCGCCGATCCCGGGCGAGCCGACCAAACAGCAGCGTCTCCGCGTGAGCAAGGCCCACGAGGCGAGGCTCGAGGGACACGTGGGCAAGGCGGTTGTGATGGGCCTGCGTCCGCAGCTGCTCGCCGAGGCCGCGTACGGCGAGTCGCTCGACCAATCGATCGCAGCGGGCCGGGCACTGCGGCTGACCGTCAACATCGTCGAGCCCATGGGCGACGTGATGGACGCCTCGTGCTCGACCGACAAGCACCCGCACATCGTCGCCCGCGTGCCGGCCCACCAGCACATGCCCGTGGCCGAGATCACGACCGTCGCGGTCGACATGGAAGCGGTGCACTTCTTCGAGCCGGGCGAGTTCGGCGCCAACCTGACGCTGCACGCCGGGTCGGCCGAGCCGGCGACCGCGTAAGGCCGACGGGCGCTTCGCTGCCCACAAGAGTCTGATAACGTTTGCACTCTGTTCGCATCTTCGCCGAGATTCGGGGCGAAGTTGTTTGTCGCCCGTATCGTCCGGCATGGGCTCGGCGTCCAACCCGACCCTCCGGCGACCCTCGCTGGCACAACCATGAGCCCGTCCGTTTCCGGAGCACCCATGCGCACGCTGATCGCGATTCCCGTCTACAACGAGCAGAAGCACCTCGCCCAGGTGCTCGAGCAGGTCGTGCCCTATGCCCAATCTGAAGATGGGTCGCATGACGCGACGGTCCTCGTCATCGACGACGGCTCCACCGACGCCTCGCCCGCCCTGCTCGCCCACTTCCCCGTCGAGGTCATCCGGCACGCGACCAACCGCGGCTACGGGCGCTCAATGCAGGACGCCTTCCGCTGGGCCGCGGTTGATGGGTTCGACTGGGTCGTCACGATCGATTGCGACGAGCAGCATGAGCCTGCGCGCATCCCCGATTTCCTTGCTGCAGCGGCACGCGACGACGCGGACGTAATCTCGGGCAGCCGATATCTCTCGCTGAGCGATGACAACGACGTGCCGCCGCCGGATCGCCGGGCGATCAACCACCGCATCACCGTCGAGCTCAACGATCGGCTGGGGCTGACGCTGACCGACGGGTTCTGCGGGTTCAAGGCATACCGCACCGACGCGGTCGCGAAACTCAGCCTCAGCGAGTCGGGATATGCGTTTCCGATGCAGTTCTGGGTCGAGGCTGTGGCGCACGGTCTGCGGATCGACGAGCTGCCCGTGAAGCTGATCTACAACGACCTCAACCGCTCCTTCGGCGGCCCGCTCAACCACGCATCGACCCGCGAGCAGCACTACCGCGAGGTCATGCACGAGGCGCTGCGATGTCGGCGCAACATGCTCCCCGAGCGCGCGCTCGAAGGCGTTGAACCGGCCACGGCCTGCGCGTGCCACAAGTCATAAACGCCGCCCATGCCGTCCGGTGATACAGCCCAAGCCGATGCTGCCCAAGACGAGCGACTGGCAATCGACCTCGATCCACCAGCGAAGCAGTGGCCGAGCATCATCGGCGCGTCTGAGTCCTCGTTTTCCCCGACCGATCTGCAGCGCACGACACGCGCTGAGCTCGGCTTGGTTGTCGACAAGCCGATCATTCTGAGTGGTCATCAGACCGAGTTCTGGCACGCGGGCATCCTGGCAAAGCACCTCGCCGGACAGCGACTCGCGACGCGACAGGGCGCGCACCTCGCGTGGCTCGCGGTGGACCAGGACGCGCCAGCCGCGCTGCCGATCCGGTATCCGTCGCTACAGGATGGCGTGCTGACCGAAGCGCGGTGGGGACCAAACCTACCGGCCGACGTGCCGACCGGCATGCTCGATCCGATCCGCGATTGGCCGGACGTGCCGATCGACGCGGCAACGCCCGAGATCGCCGCATCGTTTGCCGAATTGCGCGAAGCGCTCGGCCGGCACACCGACGCGCCGAGCCTTGCAGAGCAGATCGAGCACGCGCGGAGCGAACTGCTTGGGCTGGACGGGATGACCGTGTCGGCAGCCGCGTTTGCAAGGACCACGCTCTTCGATCGCATCGTTGCTGCGATGCGTGAGGACCCCTCCGCGTGCGTGTCGGCGTACAACGCTGCTGTGCGCGCCCATCCCGAGGGCAGGCTGCGCGAGCTCGACGCCGAGCCGGGTCGCGAGGAGCTGCCGCTGTGGCACGTTGCGCCGGGCGCGCCTCGCGTGGGTGTCCGCGCGGATCAGCTGAGCGCACTCGATGCTGGCCAGCTCGCACCCAAAGCGCTGCTTATGACGGGCATCGCCCGGCTCGCGTTGTGCGATGTCTTTATCCACGGGCTGGGTGGGCGCGACTATGACCCCGCGATGCAGGCATGGCTCGACGGGTGGCTGTTGCCGACCATGCCGGGCGAGGCGCTCGCGCCGGCGGTGATCGCGACCGCCACCGTCCGTGTTCCGCTGGACGTGCCCGAGCCGCCGACGAAGGACCAGGTCAAGGCCGCTGCTGCGCTCGCGCGACGGGCGAAGGACGATCCAGCCGCGGTCGGCGACGGCGAACGCGCGGCCGAGAAGCAGCGTTTGGTCAACGCGATGCGCGACGCGAAGGAGCAGAAGGACAAGGCCGCGAGCGACGAGCTGTTCAAGGCAATGAAGGCACTCGCTGCCGAGCACCAGTCGGCCAATGCCGAAGCGATCCAGTCGATCGCCAACGATGCCGATCGCCTGGCGAAGGCGCACGCGGGGCGTGACTTGGCGCACGATCGCACATGGCCCGCGGTTTTTCTTGGCGACGCGGTGCTCGGCGAGCTTCGCGACGCGATCGTGCGTGCGTTCGAGGCCGACTAAAGACGACTACAACCGCTGGGCCGCGAGCGATGCGAGCTCGGAGCGTTCGGAGCGCGCGAGCGTGACGTGCCCGACGAGCCCGAGGCCCTTCATTTTCTCGACGGTGTACGAGAGGCCGTTGGACGACTGGTCGAGATACGGGTTGTCGATCTGCCCGATATCGCCCGTGAAGACCAGCTTCGTGCCCTCGCCCACGCGACTCGCGATGGTCTTGACCTCGTGCGGCGTGAGGTTCTGGGCCTCGTCGATGACGATGAACTGGTGCGGGATCGATCGGCCGCGGATGTAGGTGAGCGGCTCGAGCACGAGCTGCCCGTCGGCCATGAGCTTCTGGATGCGCTGCTCGGTCGTGTACGAGTCGGGCGCCTGCGAGCCCGCGCCGCGCGTGCTCATCAGGTACGCGAGGTTGTCGAAGATCGGCTGCATCCACGCGGTGAGCTTTTCGTCCTTATCGCCCGGCAAATACCCAATATCCCGGCCCATCGGCATGATCGGGCGCGCGACCAGCAGCTTGTCGTAGACCTTCTCATTGAAGACCTTGGTCATGCCCGCGGCGATCGCGAGCAGCGTCTTGCCCGTGCCGGCCGAGCCGAGCAGCGTGACCATGCGGACCTCGTCGTCGAGCAGCAGATCGAGCGCCATGGTCTGCTGGACGTTGCGCGCGACGATGCCAAAGACGGGCTTGCGTGGGCCGGTGATCGGGATCAATTCGTCGGTGTCGGCGAGCCGTCGGCCGAGGCCGGTGTGGTGCTCGTCGGTCGCGTCGCGCATGAGCACGAACTGGTTGGGCACGAGCTCGCGGACGTACTCGCCGCCGTTGGGCTGCTCGATCGTGAGCGCGTCGGTGATGCGGTCGAGCGGGAGCATGCGGTCGGCGTAGAGGTCGTCGATCGCTTGCGGGTCGCAGTCGGCCTCGATGTACCCGCGGTACAGGCGGTCGGCGTCGACCTTCTGGTTCTCGAAGTCCTCCGTGCGGATGCCCAGCGAGTCGCTCTTGATGCGCGCGCTCAGGTCCTTCGAGACGAAGATCGCCGGCTTGCCAGCCTCATGCAGCGCCCAGGCCGCCGCGATGATTCGGTTGTCGGGCATGTCGGCGGCGATCGCGGGCGGGCGTGTGTGCTCCTCGACATCGATGCGCACGCTGCCGGTCTTGCCGTTGCGCGAGGGAGGCAGCGCGAACTCCGCGGTGGGCTTGAGCTCGCCCCACTCGACGCCATCGGTCAGCTTGCCGAGATTGCGGAGGCGATCGAGGTGACGGATTGCCTGGCGAGCGTTCCGGCCGACGTCGTCGTCGCGGCGCTTCTGGGTGTCGAGTTCCTCGATCACCGGGTACGGGATGATGACGTGGTTTTCCTCAAAGACGAACAGCGCTTCGGGGTTGTGCAGCAGGATGTTCGTGTCGATCACGAAGTACTTGTTGCTGCCCGTCTGGGTGTCGGTGGTGGTCACGTGGTTCTCGCTCCGTCCTTGCCTTGCAGTCTATCGACCGTGCGATATCGCTGGCTGTGCCGATGAAGGTCACGGGTACGGGTCTTCGGCGTCGTGTGCCGAGTCGGTGTCCACCTCGGCGATCGCCGCCAACCCCTCGCGCAGGGCGGCGGCTGCGGGGCTTTGGGCGTGCGGCAGGGTGAACCGCATCGGGCCGGTCGGCTTCTCGATGCCGCGGAGCCGGAGTCGCCGCGGCGGCCGATCGCCCGCGGGCTCGGCCGGCACCGCCGCGATGGGCGTGACAACGAACACGCTCTTGCGCCCCGGATCGCCCGTGCCCTGCCATCCCTTGGCCGGCTCGAGCGCGACGTGCAGATCGCGAAGGTCGTGCGACTCGGTCGCGTCGATGAGTGTCAACGGGGCGGGCGCGACCGGTAGCAGGTGCAGCCGCGTGGGCGTGAGCACGAGCACGCGCTTCACGTCGGCGCTCTTGGAGTACGCCAGCGCGGCGAGCAATGGGCCGGCGATGGGCAGCATGCTCATCGCGATCGCACCGACCTGATCGCGCTGCGGACGCACGGGCGCGGCGAGCCCGAACCCGATCGGCAGCACGCCCCGCTCGTCGCGGATGCGCAGCACATGGCGGATCTCGAGATACGAGTACTGGGTGCCGGGCAGCGTCGTCGAGATGCGCCTCGGCGAGCGCGTTCGGTGCTTCACGGGGAACCGCTCGGTCTTCACGGCTGACCACTCACGGATAGAACGCCGCCACGGTAAGCAGGCCCGCGATGGCGGCGGCGAAGGCACCCTTGATCACCGTCGCGAACGCCCGGCCGATCGCGGCACCGGTCGCGATGCTCGACGACTCGCGCCATGTGCGCTGCTTCACGCCGCGTTCGGCGAAGAGTGCGCCGAGGGCAGCGCCGATGATGCCGCCGGCGATCGTGCCGACGATCGGGATGGGCAGCAGGAAGGTGCCGGCGAGTGCGCCGATGAGCGAGCCGAAGAGCGCGCCCATCGCGCCGGTCTTCGAGCCGCCGCGCTTCGCGGCACCGACCGAGGATGACGCGAGTTCGGCGATCTCGGCGAGGACTCCCAGCCCGATCGCGACGACGATCGTCCAGACACTGAAAAGATCGGGCTGCCACCACCAGCAGAGCAGCGAGACGCTGATCGCCAGCCAGATGCCCGGCAGCGTCACGAGCGTGAGCGCGATGCCGATGATGCTGGCCAAGGCGATGATGCTCGCGGCGACATAGATCATTCGGGTCAAGGTGTCCGTTGGGAATCGCGCGTGAGGAACGAGCGGGCGCGTGTAGGCCGCGGCGCTTACGAGGTGGGCGGCGTTGGGTCGCCCGTGTCTTCTTCGGAAGCGGGCGTGTCGGTTTCCGGCTCGCCCGCGTCTTGCTCTGCCTCCGCGGCCTTGGCCTCGGCGGCGGCTTCGGCGGCGCGGTCCGGGAACGCGGCGGCTTCCATCTCGAGCACCCAGGGCTCGAGCTTGGCGTGCTGGTACAAGTCGACCTTGAGCTCCTTGCCGCCGTGGCGGTCGTGGTCGGGCTTGACCTTCAGGAACACGATGAACTTGTCCCACTTGCGCTTGTCGACATCGTCGAGATCGCCCGGCGTGAGCACCGACTTGTCGGGCAGTGTCAACGCCTTGGTCTCGGGATCCCACCGGTACTTGCGCACCGCGACCATCACGAAGCGCAGGGTCATGTACGCGGCGATCGCCCAGCACACGATGAGAATCGCCCACTGCGACGGGATGTCGTAGACCGCGAGCGGCTTCGGGTTGCCCTTGCCCGCCCAGGCAGCGTCGAGCGCCTCGAAGCGGTCGCGGGGATCATCGAACGTGGTGTTCGCGGGCTCGAGGTCGCCGACGAGGCTGAGCGCCTTGAACCATTCCAAGCGACGCTGCTCGACGTCGGTCGGCGACTGTCGGTCCTCGAGACGTGCTAGCTCTTCGACGGGGTCCTCGACCGACGCGGTGCGGAAGGAGCCCGACGACTCGAGCGTGCGGAGATACTCGAGCTCGAGCTTCTCGGCGTACGCCCGGCCCCGATCGGGGTAGAGACTCACCGCGTCGTAGATCGCCCAGCAACCGAACGCCCAGAGCACGAGCGTGATCAGGACGGTCTTGATGACCCACGGGCGGTTGAGGGAGGTGACATTGGCCTTGGATGCCTCGGACATGGGCTTCGGCTCCGGATCTCGGCCGCGCGGCGGCGTCTGCGTGCGTGCATCCCGCGGGTCTGCTTCCCGTTGGAGCGGGAAGCGGCGGGTGGACATGGTAGTGGTCGGCGCGACGCGGCGGCGCACGGGCGACGTTCACGGGCACGCAACGCCCGGCGGGCGTTATCGCGTGCCGGGACTGGTATCGTCGCGCGGGGGCTCGGCCTCCACACGATCGAGGGCAATCGACCACCATCGTGCGCTTCGCTCGGGGCCGTGGGGCCGACTGCGGAGCGCATCGAACCCGCCGTCGCGGACCGTTCGGCGCGGGATCTGGGGGTAGCCGGGCGTGGGCGGGGGCGTCTGGTTGCTGCGGTGGAGCGCCTGGGTCAGCCACGCCGAGTGCTGTTGCCGGGCACGCTCGCCCGCGTCGAGCACCCGCTTGCGTTTGAGCCAGCTCCAAAGCATCGACGCATTCTCCGGACCGCGCAGCGCCCGTCAAGGGGGGAATCGACACCCGGGGCGTTCCGATCCGTCGCTGGTCATGTCTCGCCGGCGGTTCGGCCTCGCCACGATCGCTTGCCGGTGACGTGCAGGTACAGGCTGTGCCATTGGATGATCGTCATCAGCAGGACACCGAGTGGGTGCAACAGCGCACCGACAAGGCTTGTGCGCATCCGGCGCGCCAAGATCAGCCGCTCGATGAGCGCGAGCACGACCGCTGCGCCCGCCAGGGCGATCGGCACGCGGTCGATCTCGGCACCGAGGGCCGCAGCGATGAGCACCGCGGGCGGCACCAGATGCCCGAGCACGTGCATGAGCGTGAAGACGACGAGCACGATGGGCGAGCCCAGCCCCTCGTAGGCGTTCTTGGCAAAGCCTCGCCACGTCTCGCCGAGCCCGCGGTACATGCGGACCGAGCAGAGATCGGTGCCGTCGAAGAGGTCCGTCTTGTGCCCCGCCTTGCGGACGAGCCTCGGCAGCTTCACGCCCTCGTGCATCGAGTTGCCGACCGACTCGTGCCCGCCGGACGCGTCGTATGCCTCGCGGGTGAGCATGATGAACTGGCCGCAGGCGGCGCTGGTGCCGGGGTCCATCGACGTCCGCATGCGCACGAAAGGCAGGTAAGAAAAGAGAATGAAGAAGATCATCGGCACGACGAGCTTCTCGGAGAGCGCGCCGGTGATCTGGCGCGGGAAGGTCGAGAGCATGCCGGCGCCGAGTGCTTCACGCGCGGCGAGCGCGGAACCTATGGCCGCGGGCTCGAAGCGCACGTCGGCGTCGGTGAAGAGCATGATCGGGGCGCGGGCGTTTCGGCTCATCTGCCAGCAGGCGTGCTGCTTGCCGTTCCAGCCGGCGGGCAGAGGCTCGGTGGGGCAGGCGCGGACGCGGGCGTCCTGCTCGGCGAGCGACGCGAGGATCTGGGTGGTGCGGTCGGTCGAGCCGTCGTCGTAGACGAGGACTTCGATGTCGGCACCGTTGCCGACGGAGTCGCTCGCGAGGATCGACCGGACGCAGGCCTCGATGTTGTCTTCCTCATTGCGTGCGGGCACACAGACCGTCACGGCGGGGCTGCCCTCGACGGACTTCGGCTGCGCGCTCGGGGCGCGGTTGTAGAACGAGAGATTCCAGAGCGACATCGCGAAGGCGAGCACCGCGAAGAAGAGGCCGATCGCGAGGATGACAATCAAGGCGGTTGCGGTCGTCATAGGGTTGCGGTTTCGTCGCGGCGTTTGGCTTGGATAGACCCAGCCCGGCCGGTCAGGCGCAGGTAGAGGTCATAGACGGGGTTGGTCTGGGCGGCGCCTTTGCCGTGGATGATCGAGAAGCGGTCGGGGTCGCGCGAGCGGACGTGCGCCGCGAGGGCGTCGGCGTTCTCGCGCATGTCCGCGGTGAGCGCACGGTGCCAGTCGGTCGTGCTCGGCGTTTCACTCTCAACCTCGACGGGTTGGAAGCGCAGGAAGACCTCGGGCTTCTGCTCGACCCAGAAGCCGTACTCGACGGCGACGCTCAGCACACGCACGCCCGGCGTGCGAGCGGCGATCGCGGCGGTGCCGGGGCGGAGCTTGATCGGATCGCGGATGTCCGCGAACTCGCCCTGGGGCGTGACCCAGAGTGTCGCGCGGGGGTCCTGCGCGATCAGGTCTTGGACGTACGCGCCCATCGCGTCGAGCGAGGCGCGGTTCTGCGGGTCGACGCCGAAGATTCCAATGTGCTTGAAGAAGCCGAATCGCTTGAGCTGGTCGTAGTCCATCGGGGCCGCGGATGGTCGGTCGGGCATGTAGAGGCGTTGGAGGACCAGCGCGGTGAGCGGGTCCCACCATGAGCAGTGGTTGAGCACAACGATCGCGGGGCCTTCGCGGGCGGCGAGGTCATCCATTGCGCCGGCGTGCTCGCGGGCGAGGCGCATCGCGAAGAAGCGTTTTTTGACAAGGCGCAGGGTGTATTTGCCGAAGCCGCGGATGAACCAGGGCTTTGGGGTGCCCGGCAGGAACGGCACGGGTTGTCCATCCGCCGCCGGTGCCATGGCGTTACGCGCCCGCGGTCGCGGGGCTTGAGTCGTTCTCGCGGACCGAGAGCCACTCGTCGTTGGTGGGCACGGCGTGGTCTTCGAGCACGGAGCGGGCGGCGGTCACGCCCGACATGAGGACCATGGGCACGCCGGGCCCGGGGTTTGCGCTGCCGCCGGTGAGGTAGAGGTTTTTGTAGACGCGTGAGCGGTTTCGGGGCTTGAAGCCTCCGGCGAGCTTGCCGTGCGACGCGAGGCCGTAGATCGCGCCGCCCTCGGCGTTGTACATCTGCTCGATGCCCTGGGGCGTGAGGAAGCGCTCGAGCTTGATGTGTTGCTCGACGTCGTCCATGCCAGCTTGGGCGAGCTTCTTGATGATCGTCTCGCGGTAGCTCTTGAGCAGCGGGCCGGCCTCGGTGGGCGAGCTTTGCCAGTCGTGCCCGTCGCGGAGGTACGCGGTGTGGACGAGGATGTAGAGCGCCTCGCCGCCCTCGGGGGCCTGGTTCGGATCGGTCCGGCTCGGCGCCGCGATGTAGAGCGTGGGGTCGCGGGCGGGGATGCCCTTGTGGTAGATGTCGTTGAACTCGGCGTCGGAGTCTTCGCTGAAGATGAAGTTGTGGTGGGCGAGCTGGTCGTACTGGCGGTCGAGTCCGAGGTAGAGGACCACACCCGCGCACGCGGGCTTGTACTTGCTCTCGATCGCGCGGAACTCGGCGTTGGCACGGGGCTCGTCGATCAGGTCGCGATACGTGCGCTGCACGTCGCAGTTGGAGACGACCGCGTCGGCCTCGATGATGCGGCCGTCCTCGAGCTCGACGGCCCGGGCGCTCTTGCTGTCGGCGTGGATGGTCTTGACCTTCTGGCCCGTGATGACCTCGACGCCCAGCTCGCCGGCGATCGTGCCGAGCGTTTGGGCGACCTTGCGTGTGCCGCCCATCGGGTACCAGCAGCCCTGGTCGACCTGGGCGCTGGCGATCAGCCCAAGAATTGCCGGGGCGAGGAAGGGGCTGGAGCCGACGTACTGGAGGAAGTGCTCGCAGAGCTGCCGCATGTGCGGCTCGGGGATGTGCTTGTGGATCGTCGCCGCAACAGTCGAGTGCATGCGCATGTTCATGACGTCGCCGAGCATGCCGGGGTCGGTCGGGGGCTTGCGCATCATGTCCGCGATGCCGCCGAGGTCCTTGTAGAAGAACACCTTCTCGGACAGGCGGAACATGCGGCGGGACCAGTCGACGAACTTCTGGTAGCCCGCGCCGGGGCGGAGATCGGGGAACTGCGCGTCGAGCGAGCGTGCCATCTCGGCGGCGTTCTTGAGCAGGTCGATCTTGGTGCCGTCGGGATAGAAGCAGCGCCACTGCGGGTCGAGGTCGATCAGGTCGAGGTAGTCCTCGGGCTTGCGGCCCGAGCGGCGGATGATGCCTCTTAGAACCTGCGGGATCGTGAGGATCGTGGGGCCCATGTCGAAGGTGTAGCCGCCCTCGGAGAGGACGTTGAGCTTGCCGCCGAGGTGGTTGTTCTTCTCGACGAGCGTGACGCGGCAGCCGTGCGAGGCGAGCTCGACGGTCGCGGCGAGGCCCGCGGGGCCGGCTCCGACAACGACGACATGCGGAAGGGTGCTGCTCATGACGGCTCCTGAACTGGATTTGCCCGATCGGTGTGGGCTGAGCGCGAGTCGGCGCTCCAACGGACAAGCGTAGCGGTTGAAGGCCCGCCGCGGGGGGCGTTTCGCCCATACAGCAGCCTTGCGCTTCGCGCGAGCAGCCCGGCCTGGGCGGGCTCGGGCGGCTTCGGCGGGATGCGCACCAGCGGGTGCGTCCGCGAGACATGCACCGGGCGGGTCAGCGCGAGCAGCCCGGCGTCGCCCTGCGTGACGCCCCATCCCGAGGGGCCCAGCCCGCCGATGGCAGCGCCCGGGTGCGCGGTGGGGATGATGCAGTCGTTGAAGGTCACGGTCGTCACGCCGAGCCGGGCGGGCAACGCGGCATGCGCTCGCGGCGAGCGGGTGAAAACGCTCGTGGCGAGGTGCTGGTCGCATCGGCGGTGGGCCGCGATCGCTTCGTCGAGCGATGCGACGCGCACGACCGCGCAGAGCGGCCCGAAGTGCCGGCCCTCGCCGAGGGTGTCTTCGGGATCGGTGACAACCATCGCGGGGCGCATGGATTGGGCGTCGCCAAGGTCGGCGGCGGGGTGCAGGTCGCGGCCGCCGCGGGCGAGTGCTTCGGCGTGCAACGATCGGCAGTGGTCGGCCGATGCCCCGTCGATCATCGGGCGGGGCGGCAGGTCGCGCAGCGCGTCGGTCGCGGCGGCACAGAACGCGTCGAAGACTTCGGCTGCCACGAGCACGCGGCGCGGGGCCATGCACGTTTGACCGGCGTTCATGTTCAGCGTCGTCACGAGCACGCGGGCGGCGAGCTTCGGATCGGCGTCGGCGAGCACGAGCGCGCTGTCGCGGCCGGACAATTCCAACTCGCTCGTGACGAGGCGGGGCGCGAGGGATGACGCGATTTTTCGGCCGACATCCGTCGAACCGGTAAAGACCAGGTGGTCGATCTCTTCGCTCGCGGCGAGTGCCTCGCCCGCCTCGCGCTCGGCGGGGGCAACGCGGATGGTTCCCGCGGGCATGCCAACCGCGTCGAGTGCGCCGGCTGCGAGTTCGAGCAGGCGCGTTTGCGTCTCGGGGGCACGCTCGGAGGGCTTGACGATGACGCGGTTGCCCGCGACGACCGCCTGGGCGAGTTGCACGCCGAGCAGGCCGACGGGGTAGTTCCAGGTCGCGATGATGCCGACGGAGCCGAGCGGTGCGCGCTCGACGCGGACGCGGACGCCGGGCAGCCACATGGGTGTGCCGCCGAGCCGACGCGTGCGAAGCACGCGGCCCGCGCGACGGCCGAGGCGGGCGCAGGTTGCCATCACGGGATACAGGTCGGCCGTGATCGTCTCGATGGGGGGTTTCCCGATCTCTCGCTCGGCGAGTGTCGCGAGGGTGTCGATATCCGCAGCGATCGCAGCCCGAAAACGCGAGGCCCACCGAAGACGCGTGCGCAGATCGGGCTGGCGAGGGGTATGGGCCGGGGGCATAGGGCATCTAAGGCACGGCCCGTCCCGAAGGCTGGCGTAGACTCGCCTTTGGATTCCTTGAGGAGCACCCATGCCCACTTCGACGCGCACAGCGACCAGCGAGACCCCCAGCATCGGCATCGTGGGCGCGGGCCCCGGCGGGCTTGCGTCGGCGATGTTGCTCGCGGGCAGCGGCGCGAAGGTCACCGTCTACGAGGCGGGACCGATCGTGGGCGGGCGCACGGCGCGGGTGAGTCTCGATGCGCCGGGCGGCGGGCAGTATTGGTTCGACCGCGGGCCGACCTTCTTCATGATGCCTTACGTGCTCGAAGAGGTCTTCCGCGCGGTGGGGCGGAAGCTCGAAGACGAGGCCGAGTTGATCCCGCTCGATCCGATGTACCGCCTGCTGATGGGCCGAACTGGGCAAGACCCGCTTGTGCTCGACACGACGCGGGACGTCGAGGAGATGTCGCGGCGGATCAGCGAGGTCCACGGGCCGGACGGCGCAGCCTTCGCCCGGTTCATGCGCGATAACAAAGCCAAGCTCGACGCCTTCGAGCCGATCTTGCGTCACCCGATGCGCGGGCCGACCGATCTGGCGTTCCCGGAGGCGCTGGCGAGCCTGCCCAAGCTCAAGCCGTGGCAGACGGTGCACGACCAGCTCAGCGGCTACTTCGAGAATGATCTCGTTCGGCTGGCGGTGTGCTTCCAGAGCAAGTACCTGGGCATGAGCCCGTACGACTGCCCGAGCCTCTTCACGATCCTGCCCTTCATCGAGTACGCCTACGGCATCTGGCACCCCAAGGGCGGGTGCCACGGGCTGATGCTCGCGATGGCGCGCGTCGCGGAAGAGCTCGGCGTTGAGATCAAGACCGATACATCGGTCGACTCGATCACGTTCGCGGGCAAAAAGGCGACGGGACTCGTCGCCAACGGCGAGCACGTTGCGCACGACAAGGTCGTGGTCAACGCCGACGCGGCGCACGCGATGAAGACGCTCATTCCCGAGCAACTGCGCACGAGCCGGCACAGCGACGCGTCGCTCGACAAGATGCGCTACTCGTGCAGCACGTACATGCTGTATCTGGGCGTCGATGGCGTGGTCGATCAGCCGCACCACACGATCTACACGAGCACGAAGTACCAGCAGAATCTTGAGGACATCACGACCAACGGCACGCTCAGCGATGATCCCTCGGTGTACGTCTGCAACCCCGCGCTTGCCGACCCGAGCATGGCGCCCGAGGGCAAGAGCGCGCTGTACGTGCTCGCGCCCGTGCCGAACATGCGCGACGGCAAGATCGACTGGAAGCAGGAGGGCCCGGCGTATCGCGAGCGGGTGCTTGATCAGCTTGAAAATGTGATGGGTATCGAGCGCATCCGCGATCGGATCGAGGCCGAGCGCGAGTACACGCCCGAGACGTGGCGCGGCATGGGCATCAACTGGGGCGCGACTTTTAACCTCGCGCACAACCTCGGGCAGATGCTGCACCTGCGCCCTCAGAACAAGCTCAAGGGCGTTGACGGTGTGTTCCTGTCGGGCGGCGGCACGCACCCGGGCAGCGGGCTGCCGACGATTTTCCTGAGTGCGCAGATCGCGGCCGAGCTGATCTGCCGCGAACAGGGGCTGGACTACTGCGGCCGGGGCGT
>ERZ1740070.381-NODE-381-length-31414-cov-7.603049_pt1 | contig 31414 bp, 23 predicted proteins | sample MGYA00581734_ERZ1740070 | MGnify/ENA primary metagenome ERZ1740070 (study PRJEB43018, sample SAMN04849744) | marine metagenome | isolation source: floating plastic debris | place: Pacific Ocean | collected 2008-09-01 | study: EMG produced TPA metagenomics assembly...
TTATCTAATTGTAAGTAATCTGAATTTTCTGCTTTCTTTGGTTCAATTTCTTTCGATTCTAAATAGGTTATTGCCAATTTTAAAGCAAAGCTCTCTACCAAAGGCATTCCTTTTTTCTTTTGTGCATATAATAAGCCACGCCTTACTGTACCGTCAGCATCTACTATTACAGTATTAAGACCTATTTGACCTTTTTGACTCAATATTGATTGAACATCTGTATCGTTTTTCTTATTGTCTGAAAGGGATTCAATACCAGTTAGATTAGGTATTGAATCAATGACTTCTTTAAGCTTTTTACTGCCAGGTTCTACTGGTAAATTTCTGTAAATGTGTAAACCAATAGCACTAGGTTGATAAGAAATTATTTTCTGTAATAATTCAGCAACTTTCTTGTCAGAAATAGGCCAAGACTCAAGGGAATTTAAAGAATCTTCATCTATCGCTACTATAGTAATCCGTTCTGAGGCAGCTTCAACTGAACGCCATTGAAAAAACTGGTCTAAAGCTGCCCATTCTAAAGGCTGAAACAGACCCAAGTAGCGTAGCAGAAGTACGCAAATAACTACGCAAGAAGCCGTGATTAGTTCTCTATATCTTTTGAAAAGTTTTTGTTCTAGAGCAAAGATAGATTTTCGGAAATCCTTGCCGAGTTTTTTTCTTATTCCCATTATGCGGTTGGGAGAATAATTTCTAGATTTATAAATGACGAGATAATCTTTAATACCGTTGAGGTATCAATTATATGTTGTAGCTAGAAGTTTAATTAAATCTAACTTAGCATTCTGATAAAACATATTTTTAATATTTTATTGAATGTACGGTTGGAGATATTAAATAGTTCTAGCTATTTTCTTTCATTCTTAGAGGTATTCCAACCGAGCATAGTTCCCGGACTAAGGAGTACACCACTTTCAGCAAGACTAAAAACCATCAGATAAATCATTCATTAACCATAACTACTCATTAGTATAAGTACTGATACTGCTTTTCTAGAATAGTACTTACTGAAACATACTATCGGCAAGTCCTAATAGTAAATTATTTACATAGGGCCTGCTGAATAAAATTATTAGCTTTACCGCATAAGGGTTTCAAGGCTTTTCCTATCTTTCAAGTGCAAGCTTATGATATCTGCTGGGTTAAAATCCTTGCACTTTTAGTCAACTTGGTCAGAAATACAATCTTTCATCCTGCTCCCTGCCCCCTATCCTTGTCAAAGAAAACTTTTTCAGAAAACCCTACATATACTAGTTGCTCACCAAAAGGTTTTATTTAATTAGAAAGGTAATAATTATATCTTTATCTGAAACAATATCAAAATCATAATATTGCTTAGAGGCTTATTAAATAATGCTTATACAGATATACACTAATTTTTTATATAAGTATTTAACCGGTGATATGCCAAATATACAAATAAAAATATACAATTTTAAATCATCAATTTTTATTTATATTTTGATTGATAAACAGCAATACTTTTAGATGGCAAGATAAATTTATTTTGTGCCTGAAAATAGACAATTAACTGCTTGTAACGAATCTAGAGTAGTACTTTCGAGCTTGAAAAGAGAGAAAGTCAACCGAAGTATCCACTCCGGTTGACTTTTTACAGCTAATTTCTAGATGCGAAGAAGTAAGTACTCAAGTATTAACGATTCAGATAATATTTGAAGTTATCTGGACCTTCATAACCAGAAACTTCTGCTAGCTTCTTAAGATTTTGCGCTCCTTCATAAGTCTTACCCTTTATCTTCCAAGTTGGATAACTTTTAATTCCAGCAGCTTTACACTCAGGCTTTACGTTATTGGGATTATCCGCAGGAGCGCAATCTGTGTAAGGAACTTCTTTGTAAGCTTCCTTACCAAATAATAGCTTTTGGTCGTGGCAATGAGGACACCACCATGCAATATATTCTTTAGCTCCAATTTCTTTAAGGTGACGCGCTAACGCTATTTCTGCTTCTCCAGAAGTAGTGGTAATTTCCCAACCAACTCCTGGTTGAGGATTTTCTGTTGGAGTAAAGTTAATTGGTGTTGCTCCAGTCGCATCTGGTGCGTTAACAGCATAAACACCTAATGTACCTATTAACGTTACCATTCCGACAATAATTGCCGTAAAGAAAATTTGTCCGATGTCTTCCCAAATACGGCCGACAATTGTTAATACCAGCATCGTTAAAGAAAACAAAGCCGATGCAATACAGTAAGGACAAACTGTTTTAATTTCGGTAAATAAAACGAACATTAGATAGCTGCTGAAAACAGTCATGGAAATTGAGCCTATGAGCAAAAACATCCATGTCAAGTTTTCTAACTTTTGACGCTGTTGTTTGTTTTCTCCCCCTTTTATAAGCAAGGGTGCAAGAGCAAAAACCAGCATGCCGAAATATGCCAAACACCCGAATAACGCTAATGGTTGTCCGAAAATGTCAGCCCAACGGCTGGAAAGAACGGCATTACAACCACCAGGTGTACCCGCAGTAGATGCAGTACAAGCAGCCGCTCCTCCGGTCAATTTGACAATGGTTAAATAACCAGTGACTAAAGCACCACAAGAAGCAATTCCAGCAATTAGCAGACGCGAGAAGCGATGAATCCAAGGAGTAGAACGACGACGAATCATAAGCTAAAACATCATTAATTGGGATTAATAAATCGGAAATAGGGAATAAATGTAAGACTTATTATTCTAAATCTATATACAGTCCGGTAATTCAAATCGGATTGCTACAACTTAAATTTAGTTAAAACTTTGCTTAGGTGCAAGAATCCAGAATTACTCTTAGGTTAACCAGATTTTAAATAAATAGTCTTTAAGCATTTAAACAACAAATTCAATCGATAATTCAATCAATCAAAAATTATTGCTATTGAATTTGTGGATAACTACTACAAATGCAAACCACCATTATTCCCAATTTCCGCATTTAAGAATGTAGCTTGAATGAAGTTACTGATTCAGTTTGGTTTTTGCTTTTAGAGCTAAAATTCCGCCGAGCAGCCTCCACAAACTGACTGACGCGGATTGGGTCAATTGTTTGGTCGCGATTACCGTGGCGTTTTAAAGAACTGGAAACTATTACACCATCAGCAGCTTGCATTAGTGTAGCAATATTATCCCAACTCGCTCCACTGCCAACAAACACAGGAGTACTTTTGGCTGCTCTCGATGCTAACTCTAAGTCCTCCGAGTTGGGAGGGTCACCTGTAGCCCAACCGGACAAAATAACTGCATCAGCTAATCCACGCTCAATAGTATCTTGGACAGCAGTAGTTAAATTCACCGAGCCTAAAGGACGAGCATGCTTTACCAAAACATCCGCCAGAATTTTCACCTCGCTGCCTAATTCTCGCCGGTATCTTAGTAATTTATGGGCTTCCCCTTCAATTAATCCTTGGTCTGTTGCCATGACTCCTGTCAAAACATTAACACGGACAAATTGCGCTCCAGTACAACTAGCAATGGCGATCGCACTTGTGCCGTCGTTCCGCAAAACGTTTAATCCAATGGGTAGAGTAACAAGATTTTGTATGCGCTGTACTAGAATAGTCATCGCGCTGACAACTGCTGGGTCTACTTGATTCTTAGTAAATGGTGCATCAAAAAAGTTCTCAATAATAATACCGTCAATTCCACCGCTAGCAAGGGCAACTGCTTCTTGTTCGGCACGGTCAATTACTGTTTTGAGGCTACCTCCCCAACGCGGTGAAGTAGGCAGCGGTAGCAGATGAACCACACCGATAATCGGTCTTCTTGTTTTAAATAACTGATATAAATCCACGTCTTTTTTTTCTAACGGACTCTATGTGGTTTCCCGAACGGACAACGCATGTAAGGGCGCGTTTTTTCTTGTAGAGTAACTGGCTTTGCTACAACTGTTACTCCTTTACTTATCCTGTTTAACAGATAGAACGTAGCAAATACCGGGCATAAAGTCTGGTACGAGAGTTAACCAGCAAAGAGACTATTTTTACTACAAGCTTGTTTTAATCAAGCAAAAAACACACGAACACTATTTTACCTGGATTAACGCTATCTCTTGATTAAAGACAAATAAATTTCTCTACTCGTGTTTATTTATGCCTTTGGAGTAGGCTAATAATTTTACGCAGTCAAATACTTCTACGAAAAAATGTAAAATACCTCCTCCTTCAGGTGTAATTTGGCAAAAAATATTTCATAAGATATGTTAAGATAAAACATGAAACGAGAGGAGTCTGCCGCTCGCTTTACAGCGGCTTACAACTTTACATGTAATAGTGTTTAGTTTGTAACGGATACAGGCAATCGTTTGGGGAAGGGGTAACATTACCGCTGATTAAAGCGTAACTCAGCCTACGATTTCCTTTAGGGTAGCGACTTCTCTACATAGGCTGACTTCGGTCAGTTGCTTCCTGACAAGTTAATCATTACTGTAGTTACTTAGGTAATGTAGTACACCATATTTATATGTAAAACAGCATTTTAGACTAGTTTTAGCGATTGTGGAAAGCAACTTACTTGTCTATGTAAAACTTCTAAGTAAATGTGTATAAAATGTCACTATATATTTTATGCTTAGTCAAAGATAAGATTTAAATTTGTAGTTAATTTACGTAGGCGTAAGCATAGTAGGCTGAAGATTTAGGACTTTTGCAGCTCTTGCGGAGTGGCAGAGTTCCTTTATTGATAGGTCATTAATTAAGACGTTTAACTCGAAACAGCAAAATTTATTTTATAATATGGGTGATAAGCCAACAATTGCAATTTCTCACCTAGGCTGCGAGAAAAATCGAATTGATACAGAGCATATGCTCGGTCTGCTAGTAGAAGCAGGTTATGGCGTAGATAGCAATGAAGAGTTAGCAGATTACGTTATTGTCAATACTTGTAGTTTTATCGCAGCGGCACGAGAGGAATCTGTTAGAACCTTAGTAGAATTGGCAGAGGCTGATAAAAAGATAGTAATTACTGGCTGCATGGCGCAGCATTTCCAAGAACAATTATTGGAAGAGTTGCCAGAAGCAGTAGCAGTTGTAGGTACGGGCGATTACGACAAAATCGTGAATGTGATTGAGCGAACCCAGCTTGGCGAACGTGTCAAGCAAGTAAGTGCCGAACCTACTTTTATTGCCGATGAAACAACGCCTCGCTATCGGACTACCTCAGAAGGTATAGCTTACTTAAGGGTTGCTGAAGGATGCGATTATCGTTGTGCGTTTTGTATAATTCCTCATCTGCGAGGAAATCAACGTTCGCGTACTATTGAATCAATTGTTGCTGAAGCAGAGCAGTTGGCATCTCAAGGAGTAAGGGAGATAATATTAATTTCCCAGATAACTACAAATTACGGCATAGATATTTACGGTAAACCGCAGTTAGCGGAATTACTTCGCTCTCTGGGTAAAGTGAACATACCGTGGATTAGGATGCATTATGCTTATCCAACGGGGCTGACCCCAGATGTAATTGCAGCGATAAAAGAAACATCAAATGTTTTACCTTATTTAGATTTGCCATTACAGCATTCCCATCCTGAAATTCTTCGCGCTATGAATCGTCCCTGGCAAGGACAGGTAAACGATGCAGTTATCGAAAATATAAAGCGAGCATTGCCAAACGCAGTGTTAAGAACAACCTTCATTGTGGGTTTTCCTGGCGAGACAGACGAGCATTTTATGCATCTACGCCAATTTGTTGAGCGTCACGAATTTGACCATGTGGGTGTTTTCACTTTTTCACCGGAGGAAGGAACAAAAGCGTACAATCTGCCAAAACAATTGCCGCAACAATTAATGGATGAGCGGCGAGATATATTAATGCAAATTCAACAGCCGATTTCTGGGAGAAAAAATCAACAGGAAGTAGGCAAAGTAGTAGATGTATTGATTGAGCAAGAAAATCCCATTCGGGGAGAACTAATAGGTCGTTCTAGTAGATTTGCTCCGGAAGTAGACGGACAGATATATGTTCGTGGTGAAGCAAGTTTAGGCAGCATCGTCAAAGTCAAAATTAACGAAGCTGATGCATACGACTTATATGGTGAAGTCGTAACAGTCTAGTAGCTCAATTTATTTGGTTATTAGTCGTCAGTTTTGCTTGACTGATGGACGAATAATACAAATATTGAAGATTAAACTTAAAACATAGGAGAATTAATGAGTCTTACTTTTGAAGATTTGGGAATTTCGGAACAGCGTCTCGCACAATTAGAGAAACTTGGTTTTACAACTCCCACAAATATTCAAGAACAAGCAATTCCGCAACTTTTGTCCGGTCGCGATGTAGTCGGTCAATCCCAGACTGGAACCGGAAAAACAGCAGCATTTTCCCTACCGATTTTGGAAAGGCTAGATCCAACTCAGAAAGTAGTACAGGCAGTAGTTTTAGCCCCAACTCGCGAATTAGCAATTCAGGTTCATAGTGCTGTTTCTGAATTTGTTGGCAATCAAAGATTAAAGGTACTCGCTATTTATGGTGGTCAATCAATTGACCGCCAAATGATGCAGCTTAAGCGTGGCGTTCACGTTGTTGTAGGTACCCCCGGACGAGTCATTGACTTGTTGGATAGGGGCTGCTTGAAGCTTGATAATGTTAGATGGTTTGTGTTGGATGAAGCCGATGAAATGTTGAGCATGGGCTTTATTGACGATGTAGAGAAAATTCTTTCTCGGGCACCGAAAGAGCGTCAAACCGCCTTATTCTCGGCAACAATGCCTCCATCAATTCGCCAATTGGTGAATAAGTTCTTGAACGACCCCGTAACAGTAACAGTTCAACAGCCGAAAGCCGCTCCAAACAAAATTAATCAGGTAGCTTACTTAATACCGCGTCACTGGACAAAAGCAAGAGCTTTGCAGCCCATTTTAGAAATGGAAGACCCAGAAACAGCGCTGATTTTTGTTCGTACCCGACGTACCGCAGCGGAATTAACAAATCAGTTACAATCAGCAGGTCATAGCGTTGATGAATATCACGGTGATTTGTCTCAACAAGCGCGGGAAAGATTATTAGGACGCTTCCGCAATCGTCAAGTTCGCTGGGTTGTAGCAACTGATATTGCTGCAAGAGGTTTGGATGTTGATGAACTGACTCACGTAATTAACTTTGATTTACCTGATAGTGTAGAAACCTTTGTTCACCGTATTGGTCGTACCGGTAGGGCTGGAAAAGAAGGAACCGCAATTTCTTTGGTGCAACCGTTCGAGCGACGCAAACAGCAAGTTATCGAGCGTCATAACAAGCAGAGTTGGCAAATGCTTTCTATTCCAACTCGCGCTCAAATAGAAGCAAAACAGCTAGAGAAGCTGCAAGTTCAGGTAAAAGAAGCTTTAAGTGGAGAACGTTTAGCTTCGTTCTTGCCTATAGTACGTGAATTAAGCGAAGAATATGATGCTCATGCAATTGCAGCAGCAGCCTTGCAAATTGCTTATGACCAAACACGTCCGGATTGGTTAAAAGCAGATAGCATACCAGAAGAAGATGCAAATTACGCTTCTCCGAAACCCAAACTACGTTCTTCATCTCGTCGTTCAAATGGCGATAGAAATCGTCGTTGGGGAGATAAAAGAGATGGAAGACGCGGAGGTGGTAATAATGGTGGTGGTGCAACCTCTAAGCCAAAACTAAAATCAAGCCAGCAGCGTGAAACATCTTCTAGTGCTGCGAAAGAGTCATAGGAAATAATCTCTACTAGTTAATTGATTTGATATTTCATATAAAGTATTGCTGGTAGAGATGTCAAAAATTTATCTTTTAATTGGGATGAAGTCATAATATATATCAGGTTCGTTTGACTACTGAAATTATTGATAAGGCTGTTAAAAACTGATAGCTAAGCGTAGATTTGAAACGGTTATTAGTTGAACTACAACCGAAGATAAATGTAGAAATCAATCGAACTTGATATAAAAAATTAATTAAGCCAAGTGTTTTAAATCACAAAAGAACTGGTTTCAATGCAGCCTCACGCTTCTGAATGGGTCAGAAGTCAGTTGAGAAGATAGCAATGAAGCCAGTTATTGTTTTGAAAAAAAAATTGTAATTATTATTTTTGAAATAGGGAACAGGGAATAGGAAATAGAAAACAAGACGGTATCTGTTATTTTTATTAATTATAATTTTCAGCTGAGTGCAATATGCTCGTAACCTCACCCCGTCCTACGGACTTCCTTCTCCAAGTTAGCGGAGAAGGAAAGGAATTAAGTTTTATCTATTTCCATAAAGTAAATATCGCTAATTTTTACTTTAACCAAGGACGACTAATTTCTTCTAGTTGAGTAATTTCATCATCACTTAATGTCCAATTTAAAGCACCAGCATTTTGTCTAACTTGTTCTGCTGTTTTGACTCCAGAAATTGGAATTACATTACCCTGAGCAATCAACCAATTAAGAGCAACTTGTGCGGGAGTGCGATTGTATTTTTCGCCTATGATACGTAATAAAGATATTACTGGTTCAATTTTTCGTAAGTTGTCTTTGCCAAATCGCGGGTCTATACTTCTCGCTCCTGTCGGATTTACACTACTATCCTCACTATATTTTCCTGTAAGTAGACCTTGAGCTAAAGGACTATAAGCTAAGATTGTTACTCCTAATTGTTTAGCTGTTGCAATAATCCCTTGACTTTCAACTTGACGAGTTAATAAAGAATAACGTACCTGATTAACTGCTAAAGGTATACCTCGACGAGCTAGAATTTGATGTGCTTCTTGCATTTGTGCTTGGGAATAATTGCTTACACCAATTGTCTTAATTCTGCCTTTTTCTACTTCAGTAGCCAAAGCATTCATTAAAGTTTCCTGGCTCATGAAAAAAGTAAAAGGCCAATGCACTTGATACAATGCAATTTGTTCTACTTGAAGACGTTTAAGGCTCTCGGTTAATGCTTCGCTAACAGATTCAGCAGAAAATCGCCAAGGTAAAGGACCAAATTTTGTAGCTATCTGTATATCTTTGTCCGTTTTCTTCATAAACCTTCCCAGCAATTCTTCTGAAAGTCCTAAACCATAGACTTCAGCAGTATCAAAAAATGTAGTTCCTGCTTCTATTGCAGCATTAAAAGCTTGTTCTACCTGTTCTGAACCGTAGTCATTACCATAACTCCAAAATAATTTATCACCCCAAGCCCAAGTACCAAGACACAGAGGAGTGACTGATAGAGCATTTTGTCCTAATGTGATGCTTTCCACTGGTAACTAAATCTCTTTACAATACTTTACTTTAAGTGTATCGCTGTTGTTGAGCTAAAAGCTTTATTGATGAATCGTTAGTGGGATAATAACAAAGCAGTCACCGATAATCGTTTATCTTTATTGAATTTATCTGTGGTTACTTAGGTTAGCTAAAATCTATTTATTCTCTTATGAAGTTTTATTAGTTATGGAAAGCAGCGATTCTTTACCTAATTCAGAATCTAATAACTCGGAACAAATAAAATCCCTTCCTCGAATCAAGCTTTTAACAATGTTCCGTTTAGGTTTATTTCAAATGGGACTTGGGATTATGTCACTCCTGACATTAGGAGTACTCAACCGAGTCATGATTGATGAACTCAAGGTTTTACCGTTGATTGCAGCTGGTGCGATCGCAATGTACCAGTTTGTCAGTCCAGCGCGAATTTGGTTTGGTCAGATGTCCGATGCGAAGCCAATTCGTGGCTATCATCGTTCTGGGTATGTATGGATTGGTGCAGCATTTTTTACTGCTATTTCTTTTATCGCGTTACAGGTTGTATGGCAGTTAGGGATTAGTTTACAGGCTAGTGGGTGGAGTTTTCAGACTTATGCTTGGGCTGCAATACTGGCATTAGTTTTTGCAATTTATGGTTTGGCTTTGAGTGCTAGTTCGACTCCTTTTGCGGCTTTATTGGTAGATGTAACTGACGAGGATAACCGTTCTAAATTGATTGGAGTTGTCTGGTCAATGTTGATGGTTGGTATTGTAATCGGAGCGATTGTTAGTTCTAGATTATTAGAAACACCAGAAATTTGTGGAGCGGCTATATTATCTTATAATCCTTCTCAAACTGGCGAAGTTGCTAATATCGCACAGCTACAGGCTACAATAAATCCGGTATTTATAATTATGCCAGCCATAGTTTTCGGATTGTGTATTTTAGCAACCTTTGGGGTAGAAAAAAAATATTCTCGTTATTCTTTACGCTCTCAAGCTGTTGAAAGAGAAGACGAAATAACTTTAAAACAAGCATTAAAAATTCTGACTGCTAACCGTCAAACAGGTTTGTTTTTCGGATTCTTATTAATGTTAAGCATTAGTCTTTTTATGCAAGATTCGGTATTAGAGCCATTCGGTGGTGAAGTTTTTGGTATGTGTATTGCCGAAACCACAAGATTAAACGTTCCTTATGGAATCGGGACTTTAATTGGAATTGCTTCCACCGGTTTTTTTGTAGTACCCCGTTTAGGAAAGAAGAATACGACTAAATTCGGATGTATTAGCGCAGCAATCAGCAATCTTTTTATAATTATGGCGGGATTTACTGCTAGCAAAAGTATGCTGATGGGTAGTTTACTATTTTTTGGTTTATCATCTGGAATGCTGACAGCAGGAGCTACAACTTTAATGTTAGATTTGACTGCTGCGGAAACTGCGGGTACGTTTATTGGTGCGTGGGGATTAGCTCAAGCAATGGCTAGAGGTTCTGCTACGGTGCTTGGTGGAGGTTTTTTAAACTTAGGTAAAGCGGTGTTTGAATCACCTGGAATGGCTTATGGATTGGTGTTTTTTCTACAAGCAATTGGGATGATTTTTGCGATTTTATTATTAGGTAGAATTAGCGTTAAGGAGTTTCAGAATAATGCGAAAGTTGCAATTAGTTCAATTTTAGAAAATGAGTTGGATTAGTAATTGAGGATTGGGGATTGGTGGTTGGTAATTGGTAATTGTTAATTGGTAATTGGTAGTTGATTAATGCTAATTATTACTTTTGTCTTTTAATATATATTCTGCTTTTTCTAAAGTTTCTTTGGGTAGTCTAATAATGGTTGGGCTGTTAGGGAATATTGGAATATCAACGTAAATATCGTATTCATCAAAACTATTAATACCAGCTTTGCTTATTTTTTCCCAAGGGATTAATAAAGGTGGATGAAAAAGACGCATTATAAAAATAAATGACAGATAAAGTCCTTCTTCTGTGATGCCGATATTTAAACTATTTCTATAAGTAACTAAACCAATATTACCGGGAGCATCCCGATTTTGAAAAAATATTTTACCCAACACCCTGTAAGGGTGTGGCTATATAAACAAAGCCCACCTGCGTGGGCTATTAAGATGCTTAGCCCACGCAGGTGGGCTTTGTACTATTAGCCCCAGACTTCTAGTCTGCGGGTTTTTTGCATAATTGGGATGCTCCCTATTACCTGTTTGCCAAGTAGATAATTCAGGTGGTGAAGGAATATCAGTTAAATAATATTTTGCTAACAACAAGCAGCCGCTGAGAAAGGAAGATAGTAAACTCCCTAAAATAAATATAAATATAATTAAAAGTGGAGGTATATCGGCTCTATGATAATGGATTGATGACTGTATTTTGCTTATCAAAAAAGAGCTTGTAAAAATTATAGTGCTTAAAAAAGCCAAATTAATAATCGAATCAATAAATACTTTTATCATTCAAAGATTTTATGAGAAAATAATCTTAATTTAATCTCCGATGCCCAATTTCCAATCCCCCATTCTTAAATGACGAAAGATTTTTGGAATCAAATTTTAGAATTTTCTCAAACTACTACTACTAGAATCGGAAAACAGTTAATGGAAGATTTTGGTAGGGTACAAGCTGATAGTAAAGCTGATGGTAGTTTGGTCACAAAAGCCGATAAATGGGCTGATAATGAAATTAGAAAAGCTATAAAATCTCAATTTCCCAATCATGGTGTTTTAAGTGAGGAAAATGATAAGGTTTTTCCTGACAACGAATGGTGCTGGATTGTTGACCCGTTAGATGGTACGACTAACTTTACTAGAGGAATTCCTGTTTGGTGTATTTCTCTAGGCTTACTTTACAAGGGCACACCTGTATTCGGCTATGTTTTTGCTCCACCTACTAATGAAGCTTTTCACGGATATTGGCAAGGTGACTCTGGACTAGATTTACCACAGGGAGCCTTTCGGAACAATCTTCCGATTAAAACTAGTGGGGATAAAATTAGTAGAAATCATTTTTTCAACGTATGTTCTCGCAGTACGTCAATTATTAGTCAAGATTTTCCCTCTAAAATCAGAATGCTGGGTGTTGCTAGCTATAATTTTCTTACTGTAGCTACAGGAGCGGTATTGGGTGCTGTTGAAGCGACACCCAAGGTCTGGGATATTGCTGGTGCTTGGGTAATTTTACAAGCTGCTGGAGGAAGTTGGGTATCTTTAAAATCCGAACCTTTTCCGCTAACAGTAGGTGAAGATTATAGTTCTAAGTCTCTACCTACCTTAGCTGTAAGTCGTTCCGGATTAATTCCGGTGTTTAAACCTTTTTTAGAAGTTAGTAGTTAGTTGTTGGTAATCTATTTTCATTGTTGAATTATCAGGTGACTTATGATTGAGGTCAAACTTACCTAAAACAATAAAATATGGTGCGTCAAGCTCTGCGATAACACACCCCACGGTTCTCAACTTTGTTTACAAAAAATTTTTTCTTCTTGGGAGAAGATTAACGATAAAAATCGTGAAGATACAAAAACAGGTAATTAGTTTTAGAGCGGAAAGGAACCAATTACCAATTACCAATTACTAATTACAAATAATTTTCTGTAATTTCACCATCTTCTAAGAATGCTACGTTGTCGGCGAAACTTTGAATACGGGAATCGTGAGTCACCATAACAACGGTACTTCCACCTTCTCTAGCTAAATCACACAGTAACTCGATTACAGCTTGTCCGTTGTGTGAATCTAATGCTGCTGTTGGTTCGTCTGCCATAATTAGCTGGGGGTTTCCTGCTAAAGCACGTGCAATCGCTATACGTTGCTTCTGTCCACCGGATAAGTCACGAGGAAGCAAATTGGCTTTATTCGCTAGTCCAACCATATCCAATAATTCTAAAGCTTGGTTAGTAGCCGATTTCCCCTTGATACCTTTAATTTCTAAAGCAACTTGAACATTTTCTACTGCATTCAAAGCACCGAAAAGATTGAAACCTTGAAAAATAAAACCAATACTATCTCTCCTAAAACGGGATAATTTCTTACTGGACATTCGCGTAATTTCTTCCCCCAAAAGATTTATTTCACCAGAAGTGGGGGTTAAAATGCCTGCCAAGATTGATAGTAAAGTGGTTTTACCAGAACCGGAATGTCCCATAAGCAACTGAATAGTACCCTTCGGAACATCTAAATCAATTCCTTTGAGTGCTACATAACGCTGCTTCCCTGATTGATACACCATTTCTACTCCTCTGGCAGAAATAGCTGAAGTTTTCAATTTGCTTAGATCGGTAGACTTTGAATCATTCCAACTATCAATTCTGGAAGTCACTATACATCGATTTTGAGAAATAGTCATTTCTTTAGGGTCAGGATATTGATTTTCAGGCTTTGTGCAAAGGGAAGCGCAAATTTACTTATAGATTTTCTGTATGTAAATAAATTACTTAACGAACAGGATTCACTCAATTCACTCGAAAGATAGAGAACTCTAGCTATTAAACTAACTATGCTTTAAATACTATTGCTGGATCTACTTTGCTGACTTTCTGAATTGCAAATAAGGCAGAGCCAACACACATCAGCACGGTTATGCCAAATACTCCAGCAGCTGTTAATGGAGTAATTAAAATGACAATTCCTTGAGTAGCCGAAGTCCAAGCACCAAGCCCCCAGCAAAGTAACATTCCAGGAATATAACCAAGGATGGCCATCCACAAAGCTTGTTCGATTATTACCCCATATATCACCCTATTTGACGCTCCCATCGCTTTGAGTGTTCCAAATTCTTTTATGTGATCTGCGACGGCAGAGTATAGAATTTGACCCACAATCACTACTCCCACAACTACTCCTACTCCTGCACCTAAACCCAAAATAAAGCCTATACCTGTTGACTGTTGCCAAAATCCTTTTACCTTTTTTGATAATTCAGGAGTTGTATATGCTTTTGTTTCTGGGAAGGTAGCTTCCAAGCGTTTCTTTAGCTGTCGGATATTTTGACCTGGTTCCGCTTGGATCAGTACGTAAGATATCGGAGTATTCAAGCTGAGCTTGGGTGGTGGTTCGCTAGCTGATTGTCTTTTCTTAGCATCAGCATCTTTCTGATAAACGTTGCGACACTGGAGTTCTTCTCCTACCCAGGTACAGTTGACATTGGTAGTAACGCTAGCGTTAGCATAGGCATTTGCAGTTTCTAAAGAAGTAAATATAAAGGAACTGGAGACAACTGATTGAGTGTTTTGAGTTAAGCCCACCACCTCTACTGGTAATGAGCCAATTCGAGCAGTGTCTCCAATTTTTTCGGCTTTGAGAGACTTTAAATTGCTTTTATCAATAATTGCTGTATAGGGTTTTCTAAGAGATTTTACGTTTCCCTTGACAATATCTCCGGGAACAAATAGTCTTCCGGTGGGCGGAAAACCGTATACTTTAACTACATTTAATTTTCCGTTTTGAACATTCCATCTAGCGGAACCTTGAAGTAAAGCTTCGGCTCGTTTTACACCATCAATTTTTCTTGCTCTAACCGCATAGTCGAAAATTAATGGTTGTGTGAGTTCGAGCTGTACCATCTTATCTGATGCTAACCAGATATCGGCTCGCGATTTTTCCACTAAACTTGCAGTAGAACGAATCACCCCATTGAATACACCAGTTTGAATGGTCACTAAGCTGACAGCAAACATTATTCCCGCTTGAGCCACCAAAAAGCGAGGGATATCTTCAAACAGGTTTTTGCGAGCTATGGAAACCATTTGAATTCACAACCATTAAGATTTACTTTCATAGAGAAAGATTTACCTTTCCCAGCTAATTGACGCAAAAACAGTAATAAATCGTTCCTTTGTTTTCCCTATATATTTAGGGGTTAGAACCAGTTTTTATGTAAGAACATATGAACGGGGTTAGATTAAATGTCTGTCAATTTGCCTTGTACAGCTTTCATCTAAAATCATCTGATAGCTCGACCGCAGGAATCAACTATTTATGATTCTCAATTGATATTCTCAGACTGAAAAATGTGGTCAACAGTTAGATGATACATTCGCTCTTTTTTGCAGATATTTCACAGCGTTTTATATTAAATGTGATTTTTTGAAAAAATACGGAAAGAACTGAAAACAAGTTGAAAAACGATTTTTAATGAGTGGTATATTAATTGCTCTAAGATAAATCAGCAGGCAAAGATAGACAAATAGTCAATCGATTGCCTATCATAACTAGCAAGTAAAATGGTCATCAAAATATTATATTCCCTGTTATGGTGTGAATCTCTACTGTTGCAAATTTGGAACTTTTCAAAGTTCGGTAAAGTCTACCGAATCAAATATTCCATTCTCTTATACTTAATGTCAATCTCAAATCCCTACATCTGAGTTGCCCCGAAAGTATTAATTAAATTTCAAATACTTCATAACTTCCAGATAAAACAGTATTTGATTGTTTAAGCCGATTTCTGTTAACACATATGCACATGTTTTTGAATTGGTACTTAAAACACCATAAATACTTCTTTTGTAAGTTACTTGTCTCGACAGACCCTAACAGGAGTAGTAGTATTTTCTTCACTCTAAGGCTTTTATAGTTGTATTTCTCTAACTTTAGTTAGTTTTAAATAGTTTTGTAAAGACGCTTCAAGGATTGTTCACGTTTTCTTAATAATTCATCCGAGGATTAAATGGTAAATTTCACTTTAGATTTATTAACTAGCGCAGCGAGGTTATCTAAGACCAATTTTGTCAGGAAAACCCGTGAAACTGCGATTGTTCAAGAGAAATTTTTGCTTTCGTTGCTCAAATCGTATCAAGATACGGAATTAGGTCAAAAGTATCAGTTTAAACAAATAAACAGCGTTGACCAATTTCGAGAGCGAATCCCAATTGTAACTTACAGTAGTTACGAACCCTACTTAAAGCGTATTGCCAACGGCGAACAAAACATTCTTACACCAGACCCGGTTGTTTTTCTGAATTTAACAAGCGGTTCTACCGGAAAACAAAAATTAATTCCAGTAACTCGCCAATCTAGAAAAATTTTAAATCGTGTCAATAGAGTTAGTATGGGCTTTATCGCTGAAGCTGCACGAAAGCGAAATTTAGCTATTGGCAAAATATTTTTGACAAGTTCAGTTAAACTATATGGGCGTACTGATGCAGGAATTGATTATGGTCCGGCCAGCGTTAGCGATATACGTTTAAACAGTTTTCTTTATAAACAAGTATTTGCATTTCCTTATGAAGCTTTAATGCTAGAAGATAGTTTAGCGCGTAATTACACTTGCTTGCTTTTTGCGATGAGAAATCCTTCTTTGAAGATAATCGCTTCTAATTTTCCAGTTTTGGCCTTACAGTTATGCCAATATCTGGAATCCAATCAAGAACAAATGATTGATGATATCGAAAAAGGAACCATCGCTTCTTGGCTGAAACTGGAACCAGAATTACGGATAAAACTAGAAAGTAAATTATCACCATCCCCCAACAGAGCTGCTCAACTGCGACAGATATTACAAGATTCGGGAAAGCTGACACCGAAATCAATTTGGCCAAATCTTTCGTTAATTACTACTGCTCTTGGTGGCACATCAAATTTTTACCTGCAAAGGTTTCCTGAATATTTTGGCGATACCCCAATATTTGGTGGAATTTATGCTTCTGCTGAAGGTACTTTTGGTGTTTATCATGATTTGAATAATGATGGGGTAATTTTAGCTATTGAGACTGGGTTTTTTGAATTTATTCCCCAAGAAGAATGGGGTGTTTCACAGCCTAATACACTTTTAGCAGAAGAGTTGAAAGTGGGAGAGTTTTACCGTATTTTGATGTCCAACTACAGTGGTTTTTATCGCTACGATATAGGAGATGTTGTTGAAGTCGTAGGTTGGTATGAAAAAGCACCTGTAATTGTTTTCCGGCATCGTCTAGGAGGTTTGCTATCTTCTACAACAGAAAAAACCACTGAATTTCATGCGACTCAGGCAATGCAGCAGTTGCAAACGAAATTTAATTTACCCTTAGAAAATTTCTGTATTACTTTATCAGAGGATGAAATCCCCCCTCATTATCTTGTCAATATTGAATTGCTAGCGGGTCATACTCTGGATAATCCTGAGAAATTTATAGCTGAATTTGACCGTATTTTACAAGATATTCATGCTTCTTACGCGGCTAAAAGGGCTACTCAAGTACCACCTCCTCGGTTGCGAATAATGGCTTCTGGAAGTTTCGCTACTGTGCGTCAAAGGCTTTTAGAAAGAGGTGTTCCGGCTTCGCAGTTAAAATTCCCTCATGTAAATGATGATAGACAATTTTTGGCTGGATTAAATGTTGAACAAGAAGTGAAAATTCCTGCATTTACATAAAGAAAACAATAAAAATGGCAAATATTTTAGGAACCCTAGCTAAACAATTAGAAAAATTACTAACTAAAGATGGTTGGTTGGAAAGGTTAGTCGCTAAACATTCTTTGGTTGGTGATTCGGTTTTTTTTGAGAACGAACAGTTTCCCTGGAGCAAAAATTTAGAAGCTGATTGGATAGTGATTCGTAAAGAATTAGATAGTGTGCTTCAAAGAGTGGATGATCTACCAAACTTTCAAGATATTTCCAAGCGTCAATATCGAATTGCTAATGATAATCGCTGGAAAACTTATTTTTTCTATGCATTCGGTTTTAAGGCTACTAAAAATTGTGAAAGATGTCCCGAAACTACTAAATTATTAGAACAAATCCCTGGACTAAAAGTAGCATTTTTCTCTATCCTTGCCCCTGGTAAACATATCCCCAAACATCGAGGTAAACTTAAAACTTTGATTCGCTATCATTTGGGTTTAATTGTTCCACAACCAAAAGAAAATTGTAAAATTCAAATAGCAGATGAAATTAGATATTGGGAAGAAGGTAAAAGTCTAATTTTTGATGATACTTTTTATCATGAAGTTTGGAATAATACAGATGGTTATCGTGTAGTTTTATTTCTCGATATTGCTCGTCCTTTAAAATTTCCACTTAATGTAGTCAGTTCGCTAGCTAATAAATTTATTACAGCAACTCCTATTGTTAAGGATGCTAAAGCTAGTCATAAAGCTTGGGAAAACAAGTTTGAAGCTGAGAGTACATCGAAAAAATTAGTTTCTTAGTTTGTAGTTTTTAGCGCCAAAATAATGCTTTATAGCGTTTCCTAAACAAATTAAGTATAAACTGAGCTTTTATATCAAGACAAGCAGCTTTAAAGATGTACCTTACCACATTGAAAAACGCTATAAGCGCTAAAGTTTAACTATGAGCATTTTTACTATCTATTTGTGAGATAAATATTGCAACTGATAAAATGCTCAAATAAACAGTAAAATAATATTCTTACCGCGTTTACCAGTCTATTGGAGTACATCTTAAAACCTCACCCCCAACTCCTATTCTTATTAAGGAGAGAGGAGATAAAGCATAATTTTATGGGGTTGAGGTAATCACTGTACCGGACTCTGATTGCGGAAACGCTATATCGCTATCAAAGGTGTTTTAAAAAGCCAATTTATTCAGAATGATGCTTTATTTCGCGATAAATTTAGTAGTTATAAATTTTATCTGACTTCTAAAGCCCCAACCTTTATTTGGAAACGGGGCTGTCAGCAGAAACCGATTGATTTATTTATCTATTTATTTATCATATTTAGCTTTTTCAAGCGCTTTACCTTGTTGAATGCTCAATAAAGCAGTTATTAAAGCAACTCCTGCTCCGACAAAAAATACTCCAATTCCAGCATTCTTCCAAACTGGGCCTAAAAATATAGGAGAGAAAAATTGTCCTAAATTGCTTGCTCCCGTACCAATAGCTAAAATGCTCGAACGTACTTCTTTAGGAGTTGATTTAGATAATGCATCGTACAAATTGGGCATTACTATACCAAATCCCATTCCGAAAATAATTGCTGTAGGTAAAATAAAATAAAGCTGCTCGACAAAAGGTATAGTCATTAACGTTAATGCCATCAAAACAAATCCCAAACCGATGGCTTTAGCACTGCCCAAACGCTTCGCTAACTTACTCGCACCTACAGCAGAAATAACAGCAGCACCAATGGCTCGTGATGCTAAGATTGCTCCATTAGTAGCAGTATCGGCTCCGATAGTTTCTTTAAAATGTAGGGGAGCGTAGATTATCACTACATAAAAGATGGCAGATGTCAAAGCTAAAGCAGTAAATAAAGTTATGGTGCTACTAGCTTTCAAGCTTTCAATTAATTTATCTTTCTGACCTAAACTTATTGATGAACCACCTTGACGTTTGCGTTTTGGTAATAGTAGGTACGCAAGTAGCGCTGCTGGTAAAGCCAAACTATACATACCAATGGTAAATCGCCAATTGTATTTACCAATTAAACCACCATCAATAGGGAAGATATTGCTAGCAATTGCCAATGCGCTAGTAGTGTAACCAAGAATACGAGTTCGTTTCTCTCCTTCGTACATACTGCTGAGAATACCGATGCTCGCAGCCGCAATTCCTCCACTTGCAGCCCCTAACAACGCTCGGGATATTAATAAAGGTGTAAAGCCATTTGCAAAAGCGCCAGCAGTACCAAAAATTGCGTAGCAGATAAGTGATGGAATTAATACTCTTGCTTTACCGATACGGTCAGCGAGTATTCCAAAAATTGGACTAAATAAAAATATTGTCAGACAATGCATACTCACTAGCATTCCTGACCATCGAGGGTCAATTAGAAGTTGATCTTTGACTTCTGGCATTACTGGAGCAACAACGCTTCCCGTCATAGTGGTTAAGCTACCACAAGCCAGTAACACCAATAGTATGGGAATTTGTTTGCGAGTTTCTCTGGTTAGAAGCGATGTTGACATGTAAAAGATTTCCTTACAAGGATTATTTGTTTGGTATAAAAAGGCTGTAAAACTTATTACTTAAATTTTTGCTGATTTCGGTATTCTTCTGTGATTTAATATTGTTTTCTTAAAGAAGATGTTAAGACAATAACATTTAAGCATAACAAGTAGAATAAACTAATTTATTCATCTTGAATAGGCAAATCTGATAACAAAATCCCCTCCGAGTTAATAGGTGGAAGGGAAATAGTGTTATGTATTTAGAATTATTTTAAGCCTCAACTGTTCCGCTTTATATTTTTACTGTTAATTCCAAGAGAAATTTAAAGGAATATCCAACTTCCACTCTTTTCCTTTAAAAAATAGCAGTTGATGAACTCCTAAACTACCGTATCGGAAAGAAGTCTCGGAAGATTGCAGGTAAAGGTACCACATACGGCGAAATCGCTCGTCATATTTTGTTCCCAATGATGCAATTTCTTCTCGGTTTTCATTAAAGTTTTCAGCCCACCGCTTCAAGGTTTCTGCATAGTGAGGTTTCAGATTCTCGCAATGAGCAACCGTTAACTTTGCAGCCCAAAGTTCTTGGGTTAATTCGTGAAGTTGTGGTAAATATCCACCAGGAAAAATGTATTTAGCAACCCACGGACCAAGTCTTTCTTTTTTTGCTTGGGTGGAGATTGTGTGCAGCAAACCTACTCCAGAGGGAGCTAAAAGTTCTGACGCTTTTTGCATGAATGTTGTAAAACTGTCTTTACCGACGTGTTCAAACATTCCGATGCTGACAAATTTATCGTATTGTCCTTTTATTTCTCGATAATCAGCTATCTCGATTTTGATTTTATCTTTCAGACCTTTTTGTTCAATCCTTTTTTTAGCTAATGCTGCTTGTTCTACGCTCAGAGTAATACCGGTTCCAGAAACTCCATAGTTTTCTGCTGCATAAATCAGCATTCCACCCCATCCACAGCCAATATCAATTAAAGATTCTCCCGATTTTAAAGCCAGCTTTTTACAAATTAATTCGTACTTTTGCAGCTGCATCTGTTCGAGGGTATCAGTTTCTTTACGCTGATAACCGCAGGAATAGGTCATTGTTGAGTCGAGAAAATACTGATAGAAATCGTTTCCAACATCATAATGATGCTGTACGTTTTTACGACTGTTTTGAATATTGGTAGGAACTGTTTGTAAGCGTTGAGTTATTACTTTTATTAAAAGTGGAATTGTTACCCTTTGACTGGCTTTCGAGTAAACATTATTACGAAACAGCAAGCCAATCATTTCGGCGAGTTTATCGTTTTCCTCGTCCCACCAGCCTTCCATGTAAGCTTCACAAAAGCCAAGTGCGCCAAATGCTAAAGCGCGGTCATAAGTATCGGGATTATAAATTTTTAGGTAAAAAGCTTCGGAAGATTCTTCACCAAAATGGAAAGTTTTACCATCTGGATTAATAACTGTCAGATTACCTTGTTTTATTAAAGTGAAAAGCTGATATAAATAGCGTTCTCCACTGGGTAGTTTGGAAATTATATTATCCCAATTCTGGCTGTAAGGAGAGATTACTTGTTGTGTTTCTTTTAAATTTCGTGCTTCGGTTTGTGTCATATAGCGCTCCTGGGATTTTAGATAAAAAATGAAATAGGGGTATTTAGGTAGTTATCAAACTTGCGATTGTATCGTTCAATATATAGTAACTGTTATTTATTTTCTAGTAGTTAATTGGATTAGTATCAATCGTCTTGTTTCTCCCAATAACAAAATAGAGACACTTTGTGATCGCGTCTCTACAAGTATTTAGTAATAATCTTAGGTATTGGTATTACTTGCGTGGAACTTTGACATTTTTTGCCAATCCGACGAATTCTAGTAATTGAATGGTTGTCCAAATCATGTCAACTTCCCACCATCTCAAACCATGACGGGCTGAATACTGAAAAGCATGATGGTTATTATGCCAACCTTCACCGAAAGTTAACAAAGCTACCCACCAACAGTTAGTTGAGCAGTCTTTTGTCTCATGGCTACGATAGCCAATCATATGACAAGCACTATTGACGAACATAGTAGAGTGGATTCCGACAAATAAGCGGACAAAAATTCCCCAAATCACAAAAGACCAGCCTCCGAATAAATATAGGAGAACTCCTAAAGCTACTTGCAATTCAATGTAGTAGCGGTGACAAAATTGATAGAATTTATCGTCAGCAATATCTTTGGTATAGCGTGGACGTTCGCTTAGAGTCGGAACAGTGTGCATCAACCAACTTATATGACTCCACCAGAAACCTTCGCGGGAATTATGAGGGTCTCCGTCTTGGTCTGAATAGATATGATGCAATCGGTGATAACCAACCCAGCCAAATACTCCTCCTTGAAGAGCCAAAGTCCCGCAAAGAATCAGAAAATATTCTAGCCATTTGGGAACTTCCACACTGCGATGGGTAGCCAAACGGTGAAAACCAAAAGTAATTCCTAGACCGATGGTCATCCAGTGTAATAAAACTGCAACCCCCACAGCAGACCAGCTAAAGGTATTAGGTAGAAATGCTAATAGTACTGCTAAATGCAGCACAATCGTAAAAATAATCACCTTCAAACGAGGCGAAGGTGGATTCAATTGAGATAAAGATGCTTGAGATAAATTGCTAGTCATGAAGTTTTTTGCTTTACGCTGGATTGAATTTTTCCATCTTTGATACTTGCTCAAAACCAAAACTTAATTGCTTGCTATGGTGGTTAGCACGCAGCATTCGTTCGTGAAAGCGTTAAATGGCATTAAGTCTATGCTTTGTCCTAGAATTGGCTTTTTAAAAATCAATGATGCTGCAATTCCGAAAAATAAATTTAGCAAAGAGCTACGCTAAAGCGCAAAAAAAAATTATCAATTTCAACTTTTTTTAATCTTTGTTGTTGTAATCTTATTGATGCAATTTTTTACTTTATGTTTCCTGGAAACTAATAGCGCGAATATCAGCTTGTTAATTGAATTTTTATTAATATATCGCAATTCTTACAATATTGAAGGCAATTTTATTTACAATGCGAATTTGAGTAACAGGTTTCTCGCACCGTAGGGTATTCTACTTCATAAGTTAAAATAGTTATTTATATTACCTAAATTTGGATATTGTTATATGGCTTTAGCTTTTAGATTTTGTAGGCTCGAATACTTGATAAAGTAAAATTTATATAAAAAAATACATCATATAGGTTTGCTTTTTCAGGATATTACGGATTTCATTACCCGCGCTTGGGTTATATCCCTAATTCCTAAATATAAGATTTGTATATATATATGAGAATAACAAGTAGCAAATCGTTTGTTGCTAGTTAAGTAATTTAACTTATTCAGGAGTATTAAACTATATTAGTGGCTATAAGTGTGAATAATAAAAATATAGATAGGCACGAAGATAAAAGTGTCATAAGACACTCGACATTTGCCAAAAATCTGATAAAACTATTGAATAAAAGCGGCAATTAGGCAATTAAAAATAAAAATGCCTACAATCACCATTTTTCAGAGACCTAACGGTTTGTTTTGCCATAAGTTCTTGCTTAATTTCTAAGAACTTTGTAAATTTCTAATAAGATTGTTTGCAGGTCCTTGAGAAAGATACGCTAACTTTCTGTCGTAATTGCTCATATAGTTAATTACTTATTAGGGAGTACTGTAATGGAAATAGCTCCAATACTGAGGAGCCAAACCGTTCAAAATCAGGTGCGCGAAGTTGGTATAAACCCAAATTACTGGTATCCCGCAACTTGGGCTTTGGAACTTAAACCAGGTCAAGTATTGCCCGTAGTAATCTGGAATTTGTCAATTGCACTTTATCGTTCGGAAGATGGTCAAGTTTATGCGATAGAAAATGCTTGTCCGCACAAGGGTGTAGCCTTGCATAAAGGAAAAGTCACTGGGGAGAATATCGCCTGTCCCTATCATGGTTGGGAATTTGACGGTGATGGGGTATGTCAAAATATTCCTTATTTTCCTAAAGACCAAAAGTTACCCTGTGCAAAAGCACGTAGCTATGCGGTAAGAGAAAAATACAATATTGTCTGGATTTTCCCCGGAGCGGTTGAAGATTCAGAAACAGCAGATTTTCCTTCAGTTCCGGAGTATGACGACCCAAACTGGTTGGCTATTCCCATACCAGGAGAGTTTAAAGCTCATTTCTCCATCTGTAACGAAAACACTATGGATGTGTTCCACGGCTACTTACATGAAAACTTACAGGGCTGGTTTGACCCAAAACTACTAAGTTTAAAAGCTTCCGAATCATCCGTATTCGCTCAGTATCGAGTATCCTATCAAGGTTGGTTGACAAAGTTTTTCGGATTCAGCGAACAAGGGAACGAAGTTACCACTCGTACTGTCTCAATTAAATATAACTATCCTCATTATCATAGTTCTTTGGAAGGAATGTCTTCCCTTTATTTGATGCGTCAACCAGTGGGGGCACAATTAACAAAATCTTTTTCTCTGTTATTTATCAAAATTCGCCTTCCCCAGTGGTTTGTAAAACCATTGCAAAAACCGATAACAAAAATCATTTGGCGGTTTTTCTTGAAAAGTTTTCTTGACCAAGACACCGAGATGATTGAAAGCGAGCAACGAACCTACCAAGCTAATCCCCGAAGACGTTATGTAGAAATTAATCCAGCAATTATTGCCCTACAACGGGTTATTGTGGGTCAATATGAGAAATTTGTGCAACAATCTAAAAAACTATCCAATGGTAATAATGATAATTACGCATCTCCGGCTGGTGAAATCAAATCAAATTTAACCCCTACTTAGAAAAGTAGTAAACCATCTGATATAACAGACGGATTGATGGTAAAAAGTAAATTTTCAACTGCAAACATATATTAAAAGCCCTTAGGCAAATTTTAGGTGAGAGGAGTTATTTGTGGAAGTTGTAGAAGAGTATATGCAGGGACTCTATCAAAGTGGTCTCTATCCGGATAAGTTTATTTGTCATCAAAAGCAAGGTAATTTTGTCGAAGTTGAAGACCCTGCTGACGGTAAGCGATATAACCTTTTGACATTTTGCACTAACGATGTATTGGGGTTAGTTCAGTCAGAAGCTGTAAGACAAGCGGCGATTGATTCAATTGTGCAATATGGTACTTCCAATAGTTCCTGTTCCGTGCTAAGCGGTAGAATTGATTTGCATCGTCAGCTAGAACAAGAAATTTCAGCTTTCAAACATTTACCTCACACTCATCTATTCCTTAATGCTTGGATGGCAATGCAAGCATTAATAGATGGTTTCTGTCACCTAGCGATTAATCTTCCTGGGTTTCGGAACACTAGAGAAACCTTGATTTTGACTGACCTTCTCAACCACGGCTGTATACTTTCTGCCGTAACTAATGCCAGCAATCGTTCTGGGAAGATGTTTAGTCATAGTCCTGACGTTCGCGTAAAAGCTTACCGTCACTGCGATGTAAATGACTTAGCCCGAAAATTACGACGCTACGCAAAGCCAAATGACCGTATCCTTGTAGTTTCCGATGCAGTGTTCTCAATGGATGGCGATATCGCTCCATTACCTGAAATGCTGGACGTTTTAGAAAACTACCCTGGTAGCGTCATCGTTATGGATGAAGCTCATGCGAGTGGTGCAATTGGTCCTAAAGGTGGCGGTATCTACGACCACTTTGGTATTACACCCCAGGAAGTACTTGATAGAGGAATGGTGCCATTAATTATGACCACCTTCTCTAAATTTGCAGCTTCCGCAGGTGCAGCAATCAGTTCTCATTTACCAGAAATGATTGATTTGCTGGACGTATCACCAACTTCCATCGGTACAATTTCACTTCCTGCACCAACTACAGCAGCAGCATTAGAAAGTATTCGTCAGGTAAGACAAAAGCCAGAACTTGTCGAAACTCTTCAAGCTAATGCTCGTTATTTGAGAGCGCGTTTAATCGAGAATGATTTTGCTGCGATTGGTGAAACCAACGTAATTCCGGTATTGGTACCTCCTGAAATCAATCCCAAGCAATTCTGTCGTCATTTGATGGAGCATCACGGTATTTGGGTATCTGCAATTTGGTTTATTGCTAAACCTCGCTTAAGAATTACCGCAAACGCGCTTCATACCAAAGAAGATATGGATAAGTTGGTTGATGCACTAGTGGAAACCAGAGAGCTTCTATATAAGCCCGCAACAGTTGCCAGCGCTTAGAAGTAAGTATATGCTCTATCACAGGTAAAGAGATTTACCCCCTAGGAGTTATAGCTCTTCTTGGTTTGTAGGGATTGTCAAGATTTTAGAAACCCGGTTTTTTGACGAACCGGGTTTCTGAATTTTTCTGTAGCGGTGTCTATTTTGATGTAATACTCAAACGAAAGTGGTATGTCGTTAATTCCCCATTACCTCTTCCAAATAATTAAAATAACCCAATAAAATTATCATAATTAACAGTTGCACTGTAACTTTTTTACATTAAACGTAATACTTTATTAGCGGATATGGTTACTCAAGTCCAAAATTTTCAAGTATCGCTTGTAACTACAGACGCACAAAGAGAAATGTTTCTTGACGTGCCTTTTAAAGTATATAAAAACTATCCTAATTGGGTTCCACCGATTCGTAGCAGTATCGCGAAACAATTAGCAATTAAGGAAAATCCTTTTTTAGAGTATGGTGAATTTCAGCAGTTTATTGCCGTTTCTCAGAAAAACGGTGAACCATTAGGAAGAATTGTCGCGGTTATCAATCGTAGGTTAATTGAAAGCGAAGGTAAGAACGTCGGTCTTTTCGGCTATTTTGAATGCGTCGAAGACTTTGAAGTTGCTCAAAGCTTGTTAGAAAATGCTTCTGATTGGCTGCGCGGTAAAGGAATGAATTTTGTCAGAGGACCGATAAATTTATCTACTCACAATAGCTGTTTATTTTTAGTAGATAAATTTGATGAGCCACCTATGATGATGACACCCTATAATCCGCCTTATTATCCTGAATTTATGGAAAAGGCTGGTTATTACAAAGGAAATGATGCTTATGCTTATGATTTTCCTCTTGATATTGCTTTAGAACCCAAATTTGAAAAAGGTTATAAAATCGCTTGTAAATCTGGAATTAATTTTCGCCCTCTCCATACTAAAGGTGAAGGTTTTGAAAAAGATTGTCGCAGCCTTTACGAACTGTTTAATACCGCTTTTGCTAACAATTATAGTGCTACTCCTCGTGCCGAAGAGGAATTTATGGATGAAGCAAAAGAGTTACAATCGTTAGTAGATCCCGATGTATTTCCTATTGCTGAAGATAACGGTAAAATGATAGGCTGCTGGATGGGTTTACCTGACTATAATATTGCTTTAAAACATGTTAATGGGAAACTAAATTTTTTAGGAATTCTCAAATTTCTTTGGTATCGTCGGCAAATCGACCAAGGAAGAGTAATTGTTATTGCTAGCTTGCCAGAATATCGTCGTAAAATGGTACCTTTGGGATTAATTTATTTGGGAATGCAGGGAGGAATTAAAAAAGGTAAACCATATAAAAGGGCAGAACTTTCTTTTGTTTGGGAAGATAACTCACCCTCCCGGAAGTTAGTTGAAGCAGCAGGTGGCAAAATCTACAAGACTTACCGAATTTACGAGAAAGCGTTATGAAAGCTTTAGTCACAGGTGCCAATGGTTTCACGGGTTCGCACTTAGTAAAAGCGCTACAGCAGCGTGGCGATTCGGTTGTTGGGCTAGTGCGAAAAACCAGCGATTTAACAAGATTAAAAGACACCGAAATACAGTTAGTTACTGGCGAGATTACCGACCGTAAAGCCTTACGTCAAGCTATGAAAGATGTTGATACAGTCTTTCATACTGCGGCTTTTGTGGAATTGGGTTTAGTTGATGCTGCAAAAATGGAACGGGTAAACGTTGAAGGAACCCAAGCCGTTTTAGAAATTGCTAAAGAGATGGAAATTTCTAAAATGGTTTATTGCAGCACTATTGGTATTTACGGGGATACAAAAGGCAAAGTAGTAGATGAAACCTTTGAAAGAACACAAGAAGATTTTTCATCTGCTTACGACAGTACTAAGTATGAAGCCCAGCAACTAGTTGACAATTATGCCGTAATCGGATTTCCCGTAGTTAGCGTCATGCCATCAGGTATATTTGGTGTCGATGACCCTCATTTCGGTCCCGTATTTAAACTATTTTTACAAGGTAAATTAAAACTCACGGTCGGAGGTGACCGGATCACGGGTATAGTTCATGTAGATGACCTTGTAAACGCCATGATATTAGCAGCAGAAAAAGGCGAACGAGGAGAACACTATATAATCTCTGCTGGAGAGCTTCCTTTACGGGAAATGTTTGAAATCATGAGCGAACAGACTGGAATTTCCACACCTGCGGAACTTCCCCCAGCAATTATTAGACTAGCTGGTAATATTATTGACCCGATAGGAAAGTTATTATCCTGGAATCCACCTATAAGCAAAGAACGAGTGCATTATCTGTACGACCGCTGCGTGCGGGTTGATGCAACAAAAGCTCGCGAAAAGCTCGGCTGGGAACCTCGCTCTGTACCTCAAGTATTGCAGGAAATTACTACAGAGTTACAATCAGAGATTTAGTATTAAATTTAGTCTGTCAATGCAACTTATTAAATTCATCTAACGTCTTTGACAAAGTAATTTTGTATGCAATTATCATGTCGATAAATTGTTACGATAAATTACGAGAGAAATATTCCTTCAAAAGTTTATATGAATCCTGTGTTATTAAGTGCTTCGACAGCAATAATTTGTTTCCTCATTGCTTTCACACTAGCGAGTTTAGTTGAATACTGGCTGCATCGATTGATGCATGTTAACCGCAAGATTGGTAAACGTCATCGCGACCATCATCGTCGTAATGAAGGACAAGGTGTGATTTGGGAATTCCGCGATTACGTGGTCGGTAGCTTGGTTGTCTTACCAGTTATGTTTTTCTTTTCTTGGGATGCTGGTTTTGGCTGGTTGTTCGGAAGTTTAAGCTACGCAGCTTTTTCAGCTTACGCTCATCAATTACAGCATGAAAACCCCAGCAAATGCTTCTGGATGAAAATGCCAGTACATTACGTACATCATAAATATGGCATGTGGGAGCATAATTTTGGCTTAGCTGTAGATTGGTGGGACCATGTTTTTGGTACTTATAAACCCGTTGAAGAATGGATGGGTGAGAAAGAAATTGCTCTATCCCAGCGTGGTTATTTACAACTTAAATGGTGGTAGTTTTTCGCTTTTTTGAAATTTTGAGACACCCGGTTTTTATTGAAAAGCCGGGTTTATATTTTGACTATAGGTTTTAAGGGTTTTCAAGCAGAACATTTTTGTGGACTATAATCCATGTAATTTCTACGAAATTCCTTTTGCTTGTTTTTCATACTTTTAATGTGACGGATTAAAACTGCAAAAGAGTTGATTCCTTGAAGTGCTAATAATGTCATCCAACATAATGCTTTGATAATACTAAATGCTGTAGGTCTTGTTAATCCCTCATGGATAGCAATTCGCGCTTCATCTAGAAAACCGTCGTATTCTTCTGGTTTTAAAGAACTATGAAAAAGCGATACTTTAAGTCCATGTATTCCGCTGACCATATGCTTTCCCATTCGGATACGTTCTAATTGCGCTACTTCAAAGTGATATAAATCATGGTAGTGAATGCAAACACCTTTGACTTTGATATGCTCGTTACCTATTTTGATGGGAATTAGACTAATACAACCTAAAGTTTTCTTCAAGTTAATAATTTTAGGGTTTTTGTTAGTAATATCTAAACCTGATTTAATCAACATTACCCAAAATGTTCGATAGTCAGATAAAGCTATCTTTTGACTTTTCTTTTCTATTTTCTTACTATTATTATTTTTAGAAACTAATTTTGTTTTGATAGTTGGTTTTTGATTTGTATTATCGACTGATTTAAAAACTTCATTCCAAAAGCTAAATAGATAATAAGGTATTTCAATATTTTTTTCAGATTGTAGCTCTAGACAAACTTGTAAACGTTGTTGTAAAGCTTGTTGATATTTTGATAATTCAACAGATGATAAATGCTGACGACGCTTGTAAATTGTAAAAGCACGTAATAACAACCATTTCATTCGAGTTGAATAAAGATAATTATCAGTATTATTCGATGCTTCTATATTCCATAAGGCTTTTCCTAAAGCTATTTGCTGACACCAAGAAAGCTTGAGTTGTTGGTTCATTGTGCTTGTATAGTTACTCTGTAATCTGCAACAGCAAAAAATTAGATGTTGCGAATAAATTCAAAAGAATATAGCGCTTTTCGGTTGAGTGCAATACATTTTGATAAACCTCACCCCCAGCCCCTCTCCTTATTAAGGAGAAGGGTGTATTCTATCCAACTGAAAATGCTATATATAACTACTACACAAGCTATTTAGGAAATTATGATTTCACTGAGAATTAGCTTCAAAACAGTCTTGAGTTGATTTTAAGGCTGATATACAAAGTGGTTTAAAATTCACTAAAACTTTACCCAGTCTGATTTATCAGAGTTTGTGTATAAGAAAGGGGAATTCATTCCAAGGTGGTTGATAAGAATAGTGCAATATGTAACTTTAAAGTTACTTTAAAACTACTTTAAAATAAAATCAGCAACCGGCTTATCTTTCTCTATTGGAGTAATGTCGGGAACGCTCAACAAAAGCGAACGCTGAATGAATTTTTTATCTTTGTTGCTGTCTTGAATTCGTCTTTCTACACGACTTGGAATACCATAACCGTAGACAACATGTCCTTGACCGGCTAAAACAACTACTTGATAATCGGGGTTCGTTTTAACGAATTTGGCTATACCGTCAGCCATTGTTTCATCCCACAATACTTGGGCTAGAAAAAAGCGATTCGCGCTATTACTGTTTCCATGTCCAGCACTTTGATGCTGTTCAAACGCTTTTAATACCATTTGACGATATGGTATGTTATCGAGCTTAATTTCTGTGATGGATGGAATTAATTTTTTTTCTTCATCACTTAAATTTTCTATTCCTCCTTTAGCTACTTTGCGGCTAATTTCACTAGGAGTATTTAAAGCTAAAACAGGTACTTTGTTCTCTTTAGCAAAGCGTAAAATAGAAGCGTAGAGTTCCCAATCAAAACCCCAACGATTTTTATATTCGGTTTTTTCAACTAGTTCTGCTTCGGTAATTTTACCCGCAATATACTGGTTAATAATTTCCTGAAAGGGACGTTGAAACATTTCCATCCCAATCGCAATTTTTGGATTATTTTTGTATAATTCTTTGATAATTTTTAATTGATTTTGGTGGTCTTGGGAACTGTCGTGAGTTTCTCCGAGGTATACGACTTTGGCTTTTTTTAATTCGGGTAAGATTTTATTTAAATTATCAACGCATTGACTGTTAGAAAATT
>ERZ1740070.383-NODE-383-length-31340-cov-7.604635_pt1 | contig 31340 bp, 14 predicted proteins | sample MGYA00581734_ERZ1740070 | MGnify/ENA primary metagenome ERZ1740070 (study PRJEB43018, sample SAMN04849744) | marine metagenome | isolation source: floating plastic debris | place: Pacific Ocean | collected 2008-09-01 | study: EMG produced TPA metagenomics assembly...
GATTTTAAATTTGGATTGATTAATTTAACACTTACGTAGTAATACCAGAGAATACAAGGATTCCCCCTTTTACCTAAGGGGGGTTTTACATAAGTATTATCATCGGTGGTTTGGGTCAGAAGTTAGTTTGGTTTAACCTTCAAACCTTCCAGAAATAACCTCGAAACTATTTCATTCCGTAAAGCAGATACCTCATCTTGTTTTAACCAAGAAAATAGCTTTGTTACAGATTGCGGGGAATTATCGATTTTTAGTGCTTCTTGTAGTAGAAGAAGTGCGCCGGATATTTTTCCAGCCTTTAAAGGAATTATGGCATTATTTAGACAGCAAGCAAAGTGATAATGCCTAGCCTTTACAGTTATTTCATCAAGTAAATATTTTTCCGACACTTCTATTGCTTTACGGATATCTGTTCCATTTGACCCTGAAAGTGTGGAATCGGTTGTGATATTTTGAGAATGTTGGCGATACCGAGCTAAAATTTCTGGTTGATACCACCAATCATAAAAGGCAGTTACGCGCTTATAAAACTCCCAGTCGCCAGTATAATTCAATTCCGGTAAGTACCCTCCCAGATGTTCGTAAGTAGAACGACGAACCACCACTGCGGGCATATTTAATGGGTTTGCAATTCCAATCTTTTCAACAAAACCTTTGGCAATTCCTTGCTGTTGTTTATAAAGTTGTTGAGTAAAAATTACCTTTCCCTGCTCGTTAACGTTTTCATAGCCGGTGAAAGCTGCTCCAATGGAAGGGGCAGATTTTTCTAAGGATTCTCGCAGACGGTCGTAGAAACCCGGAAGCACGTAGTCGTCATCGTGAAGTAAGTGAATCCACTGTCCTCGGCTAGCTGTAACTGCGGTATTAAAGTTTTTGTATGCTCCCCTGTTCTGAGAGTTACGATAATATTTGATTATTCCCCCACCAATTTCATCAATTAAGTCTTTTAGAGGTATTGGACTAGCATCATCAACTACTATGATTTCCATCTCCTCTTCACCAGTCCACTGTCTGAGTACGCTGACTAAACATTCAAGTAAGTAATTACTGCGCTGATTATTACTGTATATCGGGAGTACAACACTCCAAAATGGTCGTTTAGAGCTATCGTTACAAACGGTCGGAATTGATGGGAAAGGATGTCCTCCTATAATTACCTGTTCTCTAGAATTTTCTGGTGTAGTCCGTATTTCTTGGTCTATTTCACAATTTTTGTAAGCTTCTATTGCACAAGCATAATGAGGATTAATTAGCTTTAAACCCTGACGATAAGCAGAAATTGCTTCTTGAGTATTATTCTGATGTTGATGAATCTTGGCTAAATTAAAGTAAATATCTGAACTGGGTTTGATTTTCAAAGCTCTATTGTAGGAAGCAAGGGCTGCATTTTGTTCACCTTGTTCTTGTAGCACCATTCCCAAGCGGTAATGAGCTTCTGATAATGATGGTTGTATTTTAATGGCTTTCTGATAAGCTTCTGCTGCTTGTTTGAATTGACCTTTAGTTTGATGCGATTGAGCTAAGCTAAACCAAGAATTTACAGAGTTAGACTTATTATTTTCTTTCTTAAGGGCTAAGTCGGAACGCATTTTAGTTACTTTAGCTGGAACCCCCACTGCAATTGCGCCATCTGGTATATCCTGATTGACTACAGACCCAGCCCCAATCACGGCTCCTTTACCAATCCTCACCCCATTCAATACGATGACTCCACAGCCCAACCATGCACCATCATCTATCGTAATACCTCCTTTGGTCTCCAGAGGTTGTAGATGGATAAGTTGACCGGGTATCATTCCGTGGTCGTAAGGGTAGAAAGCGCAATTAGTTGCAATTTGAACGTTAGAACCAATATTAATCGGAGCTTGATAAGCTGATAATTGACAGCGAGGCTGAATGTGGCTATCAGCACCGATTTTTACAGTTCCTTCCTTCCCAGTTTGAATGCACGTATCTCCGTACAGATGAACTCGGTCTCCTAGCTCTACTCGACCACCATTTCTGTCGTTATAAATAGTAACCCGGTCGCCAATAAAAACATTTGCGCCAAGCTGTAAATTCTGATGATAAATATCGGCTTTCGGAGATACGTAACCGGAAGGATGGTAGTAGGACAGGTGACAGCGACCCCAGTAAGGTGGAGCAAACCAGGTCGCTAACCAGGTCGCTATTCGTCCAAAAAAACTTAAGCCAGCAAAACCCATCCAAAAGAACTTCCAAGCATCTAATAACGCACTTTTGATTCCGGACGCTTGACGAATTTTAGCAAATCGCTGCCAAATACTTGTAGAGTTTAATTTATTAAGAACGCTTACCAAATTAGAATAAGCTTGAGCATAATCGGGTTTGAGCTTAAAAGCTTGACGGTAAGAATCAGCTGCTTCCTCTAATTTCTCCTGTTGTTGAAGCGAATCACCCAGTTGTTTATAAGCTTGAGCATAATTAGGTTTCAAACTCAAAGCTTTCTCGCAAGAAACTTTGGCTTCTACAAATCTACCTTGTTCTTGCAAAACAACCGCTAAATTATAATGGGCTGACCCTAACTCTGGCTCCATGGCGATCGCCTGTTGGTAGTAAGCCTCTGCACCCTTGTAATCATTGGCTTTGGCGCGATTTTGACCTAGCTGATTATTTACTGCTGCGTAGTAGCTTTGCTTATCTTTAGGAAGTTTTTCCTGAATAAAAAGAGCATTATTTAAACTCACCTCGGCTTCAATACAATTGGGCTCAATTTGCAATGCTTTTTGATAGCAGCTAATTGCTTCATCCCACTTTTTTTGTTGTTGCAGAGTATAGCCAAGATTATTGTAAAGTGGTGCTAGATTGGGCTGTAATTCAATAGCCTTTTGGTAAGCTGATTGGGCTTCTGGTAAATTCCCCCTGGCTTGACGTAAATTGCCCAAACTAAACCAAGCCTTGAATAACTTTGGTTGTAGCGACACAGCATTACTGAGTAGCTTTTCTGCCATCTCTGGCTGGTTGATTTTTTGTGCTAGGATACCCAATCCGCATAATGCTTCAGCATTTTGGGGCTGTTCTTTTAGAACCTGACGATAAGCTTGCTCAGCTTGGGTCAAGCGATTGGCTTGATAGTATTTTTCTGCTATTTGAAGAGTTTGTGAAACAGATAATGAATTTACCATTCGATTTCTCATTTATGATTATGTAGCGTTTAAAACTCTTTTTTCTATTGAAAGAAAGGTTTAGAGAAAGGCTTTTTAGTTCGTCAAATTAACATTCAAATTTGTATTTATATTTATATTTATATTCAGACTGAGAGAGTATTTGTACAATAATCCTAAATTCGGGCACGTTATAACTACCCGAGGATTTGAAACCTGGAGTTAACTGACCGAACAGCAAGATTCTCAAGATGCTCAAATAAAACCGGTTTCTAGTTACGAAAATATAAATATATCGTGGTGAATTCGTCAAGAAACCGGATTTCTGTCACTGATACAAAATATGACATTAAATTGTAGGTATAACACACCTTAGAGGAATTTTTTTAATTGAAACATTTTCCAGGATAGCTATCATATGAGAATTATAGGAATTTAGATTCGATAATTTAATTAGAGAGCAGCGATTATATCTGAAACTCTAAATTCCCGTCTCACATAGTATTTCTTAAACTATCAAATTATGAGAACTATAATCTCCATCAGCAAAGATATATTTCTCGAATTCACTAGTTATCATTGTCGTGCTACCTAATTCAAACACAGTGAAATCATTATTAGCGTATATATTAAAATCGTCTCTGTTATGAGAGCCGAGATTCAGTGTATCGAAATCTTCACCACCATTTATTTTAGCTTCACCAAAACCTTCAACATAGTCTTTCCCGTAACCCGTTTTGATGTTTACCCCACCTCCAAAATTGGAAGCTATGATTTTATCGGCTCCATATCCAGTTCTAATATCGCTGTCATAAATACCGTAAGATTCACTTTCAGTGGCAACCGCTATGATTGTATCGGCTCCATATCCAGTTCTAATATCGCAGTCCTTAATACCAATAGAGATTGATAAGTAAGAAATATATGCAATTGAATCTACTCCTTCTACAGTGTTTTTTTCACATTCATAGTTTTCTTTATATTGTCTTCCGGTAGTGCGAGCTTCTAATCTATCTGCTCCATATCCAGTGCGAATATCCCCACCATAAATACCATAAGATTGGCTTCCACTAGCAATAGCTGTGATTGTATCGGCTCCATATCCAGTTCTAATATTGCCGTGCTTATTATAAATGGCGATTGCTTTATCAGAAGCATTAGCAGTAGCCTCGATTGCATCGGCTCCATATCCAGTATTTATATCACCGTGCTTATTACCAATCGCGATTGCAACATCTTCAGTTTGAGCAATGGCTTCGACAACTGTCAAAGCTAAAGCCTGATTTTCAGGGTCAGCAATACTTACAGCAGAAAGTTCTGCTTCTGCGTAGGTAGCCGAATAAGAATTTGCGGTCGCACTGATATTATCTGCACCCGAACCTGTTTTAATTTCACCCCCTGTATTATTAATACCTGTAGCAACAACTTTAGCTTGTGCCAAACTAGTTGCAAATCCTAATGCAACTGCTCTAAGACCATCAGACATTGGGTTTTGGGCAACAGCACTAACGATAGCCGTCACATCTATAGTAGCTGTAGCTACCGCTGCAACAGAAGCTATTGCTTCTCCGACAATAGTATCGCTCCCACCACCAGTAGAAACTTTTCCAGAGTTTTGAATTCCATTAGCAACAGCAGCTATTTCAACAGAAGCAAGACTATTGGCAACCGCAGTCGCATCGACAGTATTAGCAATGGCTATGGCTTCAGATACTGTCTGTGCAATGGCTGTAATTTGTGCTGTTGCAGTACCGCTGACAACATCGCGACCCCTATTTGTATAAATATTGCCTTTATTGATAATTCCATCTATATTGAGTTTTGATTTAGTCCTAAACTCAGCAGAGTTAACAGGATTGCTTCCTTGACCAATAGCTTCGGCTGCAACCTCAACAGAAACCCCTAAATTAAAACTAATAGATGAACTACCAATAATTTCGTCTCTACCTTTTAAGGTCTTAACAGTATAATGTTCGGGATTTAAGATTGTCTTATTTGGATTGACTACATCATGTCCAGTGGTAAAAATATGTTCGTTTAGGTTAAAAAGATTGCTAGTCATAAAAAAAATTCTTGTGTATGACGCTTAAGTGTTAAAATATTTAAAACTAATGTAAAAAATTTATATAAGTTACATTAATTTTGTACCTGAAGATTTAATCTAAGATGGATGAATGTTTTCTATTAGATTTGAAATGATAATCCTGTAATAGGAAAATTCACTATCAAAGACTATACGTAGTTAGAGACTTTTCTTGAAGAAATCATGTTCTTACTCCATTAACTTAAATTAAGCTGATGTATGCGAGATATGATTTTCAGTTCTTAAATACATGTTAGACCTAATTGTAAGTTGATAATTTAAAATATTAGTGAAAGTACTTATTTTTCCTGTATAGTGCTAGCCCGAAACTTGCAACGAAATAACTTCGATAGACTTTAGAGACGCTACACACGGTGCAACGTCCCTTTAAACTTAACTACAAATACAGGAAGCAAATAAAATGAACCAGCCAAAATAAATTTCATCGGCTGGTAGTATTTCATCAAATTAATATTGCGATTAAACTATGCTTGTTGCATAGCAATCTGATTGCGATAGCCAGAGCGCATATAATGCATCATATAGCTATCAGATAATTTGACAATAATTTTAGTTTTGGATAAAATATCTTAATCTGGCTACATAACCATATAGCTCTAACAACATATAAGGTTAATCTATTTTCCTATTTGTTTATTTGCACAGATTAGACAGCATAGGATAATGATTTGGGGAAGGTAGGATAAAGAGCATCCGGCTTCTCGAATAAAACTTTATAGTTGATAGTTGAAATATGGTAGTTTTTCCCAGATTTACTAATTTGTTTTTGGAATTTATATTGGACAACTATTTTTTAGTTGTCTATTTTTTATGATACATTTTTTGCAATCTAAAATCAATTTATTAAATCATTGAACTTGTTAAGAATTATCTCAGTTTTCTCGTAACTTCCTTACTGTTTAAAGCTTTGCTGAATGGCTTTCAGAAATTTCTTTTAAGCACTGAACAACTTCTTCATAATTGGGTCTCAATTTTAAAGCTTTTTTTAAATAAATCTCAGCATTTTGAAAATCTCTTACTTTTTTACGGCTCAAAGCTAACTTGTAGTTCAATTTTGCATAATAACTTTGCTTATCTGAAGACAGTCGAGCTTGATTATGAAGTATGTTTCCTAGATTAACTTCTGCTTCAATACAGTTAGGCTGAACCTCCAAAGCTTTTCTATAGTATTTTATTGCTTCTTTCCATTTACCTTGCTGCTCCAAAGTGTAGCCCAGATTATTGTAAATTGGCGCTGCATCCGACCGCAGTACAATAGTTTTTCTGTAAGCATATTCAGCGTTTTGTAATTTGTTTTGTAGCTGATATAAGTTACCTAAAGCGAACCAGTTTTTGGCTGAGTTAGGCTGCTCTTTTACAGCTAAACTTAAAAATTCTTCTCCTTGCTGAAATTTTCCTATCTGTTGCGAAAGCATACCCAATCCATACAAAGCTTCAGGGTGGTTTGGCTGTGTTTCTAAAACCTGTAGATATGCTTGTTCTGCTGATTCTAAATGATTAACTCTATGTTCTTGAACAGCTAAACGCAAATTATCTGTAACATCATCACCACTAGATATTTTTGGTTTACCAACAATATCAAACAAAAATTCTTCTAAGGCTCGAACTGGTTTAAGGTCGTTATATAACTTATGTTTGTTTTGGGCTACTAGCTCTGAGAGATATTTACGATATTGAGCATCTTTGGCCAAATGTATGGCAATTTTTATATATTCTTCCTTATTAGATGCAATAGTTTCTTCAATATCCATCATCTTCAAAATTGCCATAGAATGTCTTGCTCGCATAAATTCTCCTGGGAGGGTCACTACAGGAACATCATGAGCAATAGCTTCTAAAGTAGAATTGCACCCAGACCAGCCAATACTATCAAGAAAAACATCTGCTATTGCAGCGGTACCAGCAAATTTTCTAGCTTTCATGCGCGGTAAAAAGATGCAGTAATCTTCATAATCAAGTGCAAAATCCCCGAAAGCTTTTTCCAATCGCTGACGAAATACTTCGGTTATACCTTCACCTTCATTTTCAATAAAAACAAATTTACAGTTATCTAATTCCCGAGAAATTTTGGGAAACACATCATCATGCTGGGGTAAATACTTGTATAAAGACTGGCAGCACCAAAACATAATACAATCTTCTGAGATACCAATATCTTTTTTATTAACTTCGAGAGGTGGAATTGTTTGTGGCTGGTAATAAATAGATAAATTAGGTAATTTAACTAGCTTCTCGGTATAATTTTCTTGAGCATTTTCTGGCTCCATTAACTCGCTACTCAAGTAATAATCAATAGTTGGCAAGCCACTTGTATTGGGATGTCCCCAAGAAGTCATTTGAATCGGGGCTAATCTCAGACATCCCAATTGTAAAGTGGTGGGGTCCATACCAAACTCTGGGAAAATCAGTACATGTAATTTATCTTGCTGAATAATTTGAGTCCATTTTTCTATAGAAGCCGGACCTTTTGTAAACTTATCAAATGCTTGTGCTGCTTTGACAGTTTCACCATCGTGTTTCAAAGTCGTATTGGTATGGTAAGCAAATAATTCAAATTGACTTTTATCTAAATTTTCCACCCAACCCTTCATAGGAATTTTCCAAACAGAATGTCTGTGAAAACATCCGGAAATAAATCCAATGCGAATTTTCTCGTTTGATTGTAATTCTGGTAGAGCAATATTTTGAGAATTTTGGGGATAGCGATGTGACATGATACGAACAATCATCTCCCCGTAGATTTTTTGTAAATCTCGGTCATTTAAGCCTTGGTAAGCTAGATAAAAAGGTTGGGATGCACCTACAGCATCAGCAGCGTTTTTTAGTTGTTGAGAACTCGCTTGTTGATAATTTTCAGCTAAATCTTGAAGATATTTTTGATAATTGTCTCGGTTTAATTCTATTTCTGTAAAAGTTTGATAAATAATTGCTAGTTGATGTATACAAATAAAAAACTTGGCTCTAGCTAAATTAGGTTGAATTATTAAAGCTTTTTGGTAAGATTTAATTGCCGCTGAGATATTGCCCTGTTTTTTGAGTAAATTGCCCAAATTACAATAAACTTCAATAAGGTCGGGTTTGATTTTTAAAGCTTTTTGATAATATTCGATAGCTGCCGATACATTGCCCTGCTTTTTGAATAAATTACCCAAATTACAATAAGCTTCCGCATATTCCGGCTTCGATTTTATGGCTTGTTGATAAGACTTAATCGCAGCTTCAGAATCACCTGTTTTGTCCTGTGCTTCTGCCAAGCTAGCGTAAACCTCAGCAAAATTAGGGTTTATTTCTAAGATTTGTTCGTAGTAATTTATGGCAGCTTCAAATTGACCTAAATGATGTTTTTGTAGAGCGATTTTAATTAAATATTTAGTTTTAGAATCAATCTTATTCTTAGTATCCATAATTATATTTAAAATATATATAAAAAATATATTCCCGATATCCCAATTATTTAATTTTGTCGCGGGAGCATTTAACTTGCGAAATACTCCCACAAATATTTGGAGGATACAGCCTGCGTTAATATACTCTCATTAAGCAGATGTAAAAGTGCCGTTATTAACAATACTAGTATCAGTAAAGTCTACTAATCTGGCAATGATTTCAAAGTTACCATTAGCCTGGGTTAGAACAAACAAGTCAGTTTGACTCCCTAGTGAATTAACCAATACACCACCAGATGTATTTACTTGGATTTGATCAACACCATTCTCAAAGTTGAAAATATCAGCCCGGTCAGCGATACCAAAGGTAGAACCACCACCTAGATAAAAAGCGCTATTAGTATCTCCTATAACAAATACGTCTGTATTGCCATCAGCACTACCGTATAGTTGATCCAACTGCCCTGCTTGACTTCCACCACCATTGAGAATGTCGTTTCCATCTCCACCGGCTAGAATATCGTTACCGGCTCCACCGTTCAGATTATTATCTCCATTACCACCAATAATTACATCATTGAAGTCAGAACCAACAACGTTTTCAATATTGAGCAAGTTATCATTACCACCAAAACCATCTATAGCAGCTTGAGCGCCTAAGTTTACCTGGATACCGGCAGTATCGTTTTCATAGCTAACGGTGTCGATACCATCGTTCCCATCAATAACGTCATTACCTGCACCCCCTGCAAGGGTGTCATCACCTGCTCCACCATCCAAATTATTCTATTGAGCATCCCCTATCGCTGAGGCAGCTAGACCAGAACCAACAACATTTTCAATATTAAGTAGCGTATCATTGCCACCGAAGCCGTCTGTAGCAGTTTGAGCGGCTAAATTTACTTGAATTCCAGCAGTGTCGTTTTCATATCTTGCCGTATCAATGCCATTTCCTCCGTCTAGATTATCGTTACCAGCACCCCCATCAAGGATATCGTCGCCATCTCCACCAGCAAGAATATCATTCCCTTCACCTCCATCAAGGAAGTCATTACCTTCTGTTCCTTGGAAATTGTCATCTCCACTGTTATCAATTGGTGGCGCGACTAAAGTACCAGGAGCAAGAGTACCAGTGAAATCTCGCAACTCAGCAATAATTTCAAAACCGCCGCTACGTGGAATCAGAAGAAACGTATTAGTTGTTCCTAAAGTATCAACGATTACTGCTTCGGGATTTGTCACCTGAATCTTATCTACACCATTCTCGAATAGCTGAATAATAGCGCGGTCGCCTTGACCAAATATATTATTCCCGATTACATCACCACTACCGCCAGCATATAAGAAAGTTTCTTGATTACCAAGAATAAACAAATCTGAAACGCCGTCTAAAAAGGTTCCACCTGAATCGAGGACTCCACTACCGATTAAAACATCTCTTTCGCCGGCTGTAGTGCCGCCACCATCAAGAGTATCGCTCCCTAAACCACCACGAAGAATGTCATTACCTCTACCTCCGAACAGTTCATCGTTACCGTTGCTGTCCCTACCAATCAAACCAACACTTCTGCTATCTCCTCCATCTAAAACGTCATCTCCTTTACCACCAAAAATAGTATCGGAACCACCACCACCGTAGACAGTATCGTTATCAGAACCGGCGTTTATTTCGTCATTACCATCGGGACCTCCCAAGGCATCTTGGTCGCCAATGATTAAATCTTCACCGCCACTACCAATAAGAGTATCGTTACCGCTCTCTCCGAGTATTGTGTCATTACCCGAGCCTCCAGTGATTTCATCTTCTCCACTACCAGCAAAGATTAAATCGTTACCTGAACCTCCGACAACGGTATCATTATCGAGTCCTGCATCTACAACATCATCACCGGCATTAGCTAGAATCAAGTCATCACCAGCTCCACCTATAAGAGTGTCACCCCCAGTAAACTCAATAGTGGGAAATGTGCCAGTAAAGATTATATTACCTTCTTCATCTTTAATAATTTCCTCTCTGGTTGTACGAACGCTACTATTACTACCTCCGAGTAAAGTATCGTTCCCATCACCACCATCGAGTCCATCTTCCCCGTCACCTCCATCTAGATAGTCATTACCGGCTCCTGCGATTATCTCGTCATCTCCATCATTGCCAAAAAGCTGGTCGTCTCCATCGCCCCCGTCAAGACTATCATAACCTTCTTCACCTTTTACAAAGTCGTTACCATTTCCTCCTAATAACTCGTCATTTCCTTCATTTCCAATTAGCTGGTCGTTACCATCTCCTCCTTCGAGGCTGTCATCTCCTTCATCGCCGCGCATGTAGTCATCGCCACCCAGTCCGATTAAAGTATCATTGCCGCTATAACCGAAAATTGTATCAACGGAATTTGTACCTTCAAGATTATCGTCTCTTCTTCTTCTTCCTCTTACGAAAGCCATATGATTTATTTCCTATAATTTTGGATATTAAAGATTTATTCTTTCTTCTTACTGTAAAAAGATTTTGTGTGTTGCAAAAAAAAGATTTATTGTGCTTTACAGACCTTAAATTATGTAAATATTAATCTTAGTTTTTGCGATTTTATATGCCTGATTATTTAGACATAAAGCCTGCTCAATTATTATAATCAAGCAGGCTTTATAAGCTTGGTTAAGATATTAATAATAACCGTCTTCTAAAAAACGGCTATTATTTGGCTGTCAGATTTACTTAACAGCAGCAGTCATTAAACCAGAGATTTCAGATAAGCCAGTGGTAACAGTTACAGCAACATCAGATTCAGCGAAGCTGTTGTTTCCAATAGCAGTTACATCAAATAGTGCGGAAGCAAAGTTACCTGAAATGTTTACAGTAGATTTCAAGTCTGCATCGATATCTTTGTCTACATCGATATCAACATTAGCGCCGAAATCTAAATCAAAGTCAACATCTATGTTCACATCTTTGTTGATGTGCAATCCACCAAATACTTCTTCGTTGGTAGCTTCTAAGTAATTGATATCGTTGATAATCATTTGCTTTCTCCAGTTAATTAACTAATTGTTTTTGGAAATTTGTTTGCGAGCAAGTAATTTTGTAAATTATTTTTGCTCGCATTTGGGATTTAAATAATAGCCGTTTGAAAGCGGCTATTACTTAGCTACTAAGTTTACTTAACAGCAGCAGTCATTAAACCGGAGATTTCAGATAAGCCAGTGGTAACAGTTACAGCAACATCAGATTCAGCGAAGCTGTTGTTTCCAATAGCAGTTACATCAAATAGTGCGGAAGCAAAGTTACCTGAAATGTTTACAGTAGATTTCAAGTCTGCATCGATATCTTTGTCTACATCGATATCAACATTAGCGCCGAAATCTAAATCAAAGTCAACATCTATGTTCACATCTTTGTTGATGTGCAATCCACCAAATACTTCTTCGTTAGTAGCTTCTAAGTAGTTGATATCGTTGATAATCATTTGTTTTTCCAGTAAATTGACTAATTGTTTTAGGAATTTGTTTGTGAGTTGTTTGTTTTTCCTCACATTTAAAATATAGTTTTTTTGGAAATAAAAGTCAATGCATATTCTATTTTCTTTTATTAAAGTAACTTTAAAGCCAAGATAAAATGCCATGTATAAAATATTTTTGTAATGACGTAAAATGACAGCAATAAATATAATTACTGCTGTCAGATATTAAATATATTCTCAATATTTACTAAGTTGACTTTAGTTATATATTGTTACATATACAGATAGAGTCAACTGAATTTGATATATAAACTATAAAAAATATTTTTACATTTAATATCTATAAAATATTTTCATAAAATAATTAATAGTACCAATTAACAAAAAATATTTATATACTATTAAAATTACAATTTTGTTAAAACAAAAATACAATCGCTAAAAAATTATGGTTCTAGTGAATTGAATTAATTTATTTTTTTTACATTCTTAAACTTGCTTCAATAATTCATCAGCAGATTTTTCTTCATTATTATCAAGTTGAATAGATATATCTAATAACCTAAATTTTTTCTTTAACCAACTGGCAAATAATTCCGAAGTAATTTTTTCTCGCAATTCATCATTTAACTCAGATTTAATTACTTCTTCGACCCAAATTAGATGTACCAATTTGGGTGTGGTAACTGGCTTGATAATTCCAGGTGGAGAACTGGCAAACACAACTGCTGCAATTTCTGGTCTAAAATCTTTCCGGTATTGAACTCCTTGATATCCATAAGCACGACGAAGTTCTGGCTCTTGAATATACGTGCGAGCGATTTCTGGAAACGTAATCTCTCCTTCTTCTAGTGCATAAAACAACTCTAATGCTAAATCTCTGTTCTCAAAAGTGACATCATAGGTAACAGCAGCTTCATAGTTAAGACGGGTTTCATAAAAGAATTTTTCGACTTGAGGTGCAAATAGATGATTCGCTAACTTCTTAGAAATCAGACTTTTATGAACTAGTTTTTCAAAATCTTTTATGGACAGATGATGTTTGTCTAGCCAAGCCCAAGTATCTTTAGCAGTAGCGAGCTTTTTCTCTAAGCGGAATTTGTCACCTTCCTGCTGTAATTCTGCTTCTGTGACTTCAAGACCAGCTTTTTCGGCCGCTTCGGTAATAATTCTTTCACATGCGATGGTCTCTACAATATCGGGGATTTCACAAGAGTGCTTTAGCTTATCAATAATGTCTAAAATTGAGACGTTAAAGTGTTCGAGCATATGTAATTGTTGCAAAAAGTATTTTTAGGAGTGCTGAACATCCGTTCCGCACATCAAGGTGTTTTATTCTATGGGTCGCATCATTGAACAGATACTGTGTAGCATGCTTCACTGTTTAAATAGAAGAACTCTATCCTAAACTTTTTGATCTAACAGGCTTTCATAATTAGGATTTATTAATTATTTACTAAGGCTTCATCTACAGTTATTCTGATGAATACAACAACCCGCAGATAAATCCTACATATAATTATTAAAACCTAACTCGGAAATGTAGTCTAGGTAGCAATGGTTCCAATAATGCTTTTTTCTGATAAATATTCGGATTCTGGGATGAGCGATAATTCCTTATCGATTTTCTGTGCTAGCTTATAAGCCATTTGTGGGGGATTTCGGTAATTACTGGCAGTCTTCCTGAATCCCCATCTTCTTGCTTCAGCTTCGGAAACTCCAAATTCTTCAGCTAATTTATGGTAAGACCAGTTATATTTTCTCATTAAATCTATAGGATGCATATTTTTGATTCCCGATGAAATAGTATTTTAAGTCGTTATTGATAACGAATAAATCATTTGAGGCAGGGAGTTTAGCTTTGAAGGTATACAGAAACTCCTAGTTTTAACTACATTTCTAAATTGTCTTTCTGTAATTTCTTGAATGGGTCTAAAACAAAGTCGATTATCCGACGTTGACGAATAATTACCTCTGCATCTGCTGTCTGACCTGGTGCTAAAGAAACTCGTTTTTCACCATTGTCTACATATTGCTGATTTAAAGTAATGTCTAGCTCAAAGCTTTCACTATTTCCTTGGGGTGTCTGCTGTATTTTTGAATCTGGAGATACCCAAGTTACTTTTCCTTCTACAATGCCGTATTCTTGGTAAGGATAGGCATCAAACTTTACTTTCACTGGCATCCCTACTTTTAGAAATCCACTATCTTGTATGGGCATGCTGGCTTTGAGAATAACGTCGGTATTTTTAGGAGCAATCTGAGCTATCCTCTGACCGGGTTGTACTACTTCTCCTGGCTTACTTACCGGAAACTCGAAAATAGTTCCATCAATTGGCGATCGCACTATTCTTTGCTTTAACTGTAGCTTTAAAGATTCTACTTGACTTAGGGTTTGAGCGATTTGTGATTCAGTAGACGCAATCTGGGTTTGAGTATCTTTGAGTTGTTCTTGAGTTCGCAGAATAGAGAGTTTAGATGTTTGTTTTAAAGTTTTATAGCTATTTTGTTGTTCTTTTAACCTCAATTTGGCTTGTTTAATATCAGCTTCAAGCTGATTCATGGTTGCCTGATAGCGGTTCGTTTCTTCAGCCAACCTTAGTTGAGCCTGTTTAGCGTCAGATAAACTTCTGTCATAAATTCGTTTGCTTTCTTGTTGCTCCTTTCTAAGCCTGTCAATTTGGTTTGCTGAGACTGCTCCATCTTTTACTAATGTACTAAAACGCTCAACTTGTTTGTTATCTATATCCAAACGACCCCGAGCAAACTTTTGTTCGTTACGATTGGTTTTGATTTGCTGCTGTACCTGGTCTAACAAAGCTTGTTTTTCTAATTTCTGTAGCCGGTAAACACTTTGTTTGGCATCTAAATTTTGTCTAGCTTGTTCAACTTGAGCGGTTTTCTCAAGGGCTTGGGATTGATTTTGCTGCTCTTGAATACTTATCGTTGATAAAAGCTGATTTTTTATGATGTCCAACTGTACTTTTTGAGTTTTTAATCCAGACAGCTTTGCTTCAATTTGCTGTAAGTCGGTTCGTAAAATATCAGAATCAAATTCTAGAAGAATTTGCCCGGATTTAACAGTATCACCTTCTCTCACTTTGACGACTTTTACACTTCCACCTGCTTTGGTATCCAGTTTTCGAGTAGCACCTTTTGGTTGGATACGTCCTCTTGCGGTTCCTGTCTCATCTATTTTGGAAATAGTAGCCCAAGGCAACCCTAGTAATACAAAGCCGACTAGTGCGTAAAGTACGCCCTTAGTCCATAGTTTTGGTAAGCCATCAAGCAGTTCTTCGGTAGCGTAATGTAAATCTCCGACAGTTGTATCTGCCTGTGGTTGTGCATTAGTAGATTTAACCTCTTGTAGATGATTTTGATTTTCTCTGTCTTCTTGCTTGGTAACTGCTGAGTTATTTGATAAAGGATGTGGCATAAATCTAATTCCTACCATTGCTAATTTGTAACTCTTTGATTACCTATTATCCAGCTTGAGATAATTGCTGGTGATTGAGGTAATAATAATGACCTTTTTTGGCAATTAATTCGTCATGAGTACCGCTCTCTACCAAAACACCTTTATCCATTACCAGAATTAAGTCTGCGTTGCGTACTGTAGATAAGCGGTGAGCAATAATTACGCTAGTTCTACCCTTCAAAATGGTTTTCAGATTGTTTTGAATTATACGTTCTGATTCAGTATCAAGATGACTGGTAGCTTCGTCGAATAGTAACAATCGGGGATTACCCATTAACGCACGGGCTATAGCCAGACGTTGCCGCTGTCCACCAGAAAGCAATCCACCTCCTTCCCCGATTTGGGTTTCATAGGAGAGTGGTAACTTACGAATAAATTCATCCGCACCAGCTAATTGTGCGGCTTGAATAACTTCATCAAGATTCGCTTCCGGATGAGCAATAGCAATATTTTCGCGGATAGTACCCCCGAACAAAAAGGTGTCTTGGTCTACAACACCGACTTGAGAACGAAGCGACTGTAAAGCAATACCGTTAATGTCCTGATTATCAATCAGTACCGTTCCATCCGTAGGCGGGTATAAACCTAAAATTAGTTTGGAGAGAGTTGTTTTCCCAGAACCACTCCGTCCTACCAAGGCAACCATTTGTTCGGGCTTAACTTCAAAGCTAATATTTTCCAGTACATTAGCCTTACTTTCAGCATGATACCGGAAGGTGACATTATCAAAGCGAATATTTCCTTCAAGTTCATCCAAACATTTACGGGGTTTATTCTGTAAGTCTTCCTCTGGTTCTGCCTCTAAAACATCATTAAGACGTTCTGTTGAAATTACAATCTCCTGAAATTGATTCCATAATTGGGAAAATCTTTGGAAAGGACCCAAAACCTTACCCACCAGCATATTGAATGCGACTAATTGACCAACACTGAGTTCTCCTTGAATCACTTGCCAAGCTCCAAACCACATTAGTCCAGTACTTGTAAAAGTTTGAATGGCACTACTGAGCATAGTAAGTCGAATCCCAATTACCTTGGCGTTAAAGGATTTTTTTACCCGATTGTTCAATAGTTCTTCCCATCGCCATCTTACAGTCTGTTCAATGGCTAAGGACCGCACCGTACGAATCCCTGTTAATGATTCGATAATGTAACTGCTTTCTTTAGCTCCAGCATTAAAAATTTCTCTAGAAATACGGCGCAGAATCCCAGTGCTGGCAAGAGCTAAAATGAAAAATGGCGGCACGGTAATCAACACAAATAGTGCCATTTTCCAACTGTACGTAAACATCAAACTAAGATAGACAACTAATGTCATCATATCCAGCACGATTGATAGGGTTTGTCCTGTAAGAAAACTTTGAATTTTCTGGTTTTCCTTGATGCGCGAGATTATATCTCCTACATAACGCGATTCAAAATAGGAAAGAGGTAGCCTGAAAGTATGCTTAATAAAACCGACCAGTAACGAGACGCTAATACGGTTAGCAGTATGACTCAGTAGATATGAACGTACCCCGCTCATGGCAATACTGAACAAACCGAAAACAATCATTCCTAAGCCAACTGCATTGAGGGTAGGAATGCTCCGCTGTACCAGAACTCGGTCGAGTAGTAGCTGGGTGAATATAGGTGTGACTAGTCCAAATAGCTGCATGATCACCGAAGCAATAAAGACTTCCATCAAGACTTTATAGTGGGGTTTGACTAACTCAAAAAACTTCCACAAGCCAACTTCTTGATTTTCGGCATCTTTAAGTAACGATGTTGCTTGCAGTAATAATGCGTAGCCAGTCCAACCTTGATTGAACTCCTTGCGGGTGAGATTGCATTGACCTTTAGCTGGGTCGCCTACTATTACATGAGTATTGGTAATTTGATAAACTACAATGAAGTGATTTCCTTCCCAATGAGCAATAGCTGGTAAAGATTGCTCGGCAAATTTTTCTAAAGTTGCTTTTACCGGACGAGTTGCGAAGCCAACACTTTCAGCCGCAGATGCTAAAGCTCTTAAAGAAGCACCACTGCGTCCTGCATTTGTAATATCTCGCAAGCGGCTAACGCTAAAGTATTTACCCCAGTACCGACCAACCATTACCAAGCAAGCTGCACCACAATCCGAAGCACTTTGTTGAGCATAATAGGGGTACCGCTTTGTTAAGTGTCCCCACCAATGCCCCATTTTTACTTTTGGGCTAGGAAAATAAGTAAGATTCTTTTCGGATTTTGATTTTGGCTGTTTATCTCTTCCTGGAAAGGGAATGATTTTATTGTTGGGCTGGAGAAGTTCTGATGAAGATTTTCTGCGGGGTAGTTGACGCTTCTGGGAATCACGGTGTTTTGGAGTAATTTGACTATGGTCACTAGCAGTAAATTCTCCTAATTCCGGACAGTATTGCAGCGCTGTCTGTAAATTTTCTTTTGTGAGAAAATAAGCAACAGTTGGTTTTTCTACCTGCAACTCATTATAATTTTGATAGTCATATATTTGACCAGGTGTTAAAGTATTGCCATCAGAGTTCGATATTTCACCTCGCTGGAATACCCACAATTCAAAATCTTTCTGTGCGGGTATTTTTTCGGATACTTCTAAGTTATGCTTATCAAAGAGTGATAAAGCTTTAATTATTCCCGGTACTTGTGACGAATGTTGAATAAATTGGGAATTTTGCCTGCATAACAATATTAAATCCCAAATATCTGCTTTTTTAAAAATTTTTTGACGAATTTGGGGGTATTTATCTATCAAAGGCTGTATAATTTCTTGGCTAAGAAAACAAAGTTTTAAGCCATGAGATGCTCTAGCAGTGTAAGGAATAAACTCTTTTTCCTCAAATAGAGTTGCTTCACCGAATGATTCTCCTACAGAAAGTGTTGTAACTAAATTTTCACAGTAGTCTAAAATCCTAACTTTTCCTTCAAGGATGATATACAAACCTTTTTTGGCTTCTGTTGCTTGCCAAAATAGTTTTGCAACGGTCACTTCTATCGTTTGAGATGTTTCTATACAATTTTGTAATTCTTGGTGGTCAATACTTTCACCTAAAGCAGAGGTGATTTTTCCATTTATACTATTTTGTAAAAACACTGTTTCACCTAAAAATATTTGTAGCGACAATAATGTTTAACTAGTTTTTTATTGCATACTGACATACATACCTAAATTATAAAATCTAAGTAATTTGATAAAAAACGACTATTCATCACTTAATTATATGGTTTCAAGATTATTCAGCTTTACTCCAATTTAATCAATCATCACTAATATTTTTATTAAAATATTTAATTTATATAGCTAAGCCTGCCAAAGATAACTAAATATTTATATGACATGCGATAACAATAATGAAATTATTCTTTAGTATATTAATTTAACCACCAAGGATTAATTACCAAATTATTAAGCAATCATAAAATATGACTAAATATACTTCTTTTGTAAATTATCTACTATCAGCTATATTGCAACATGTTTTTATAACTTGCAGCAGCAATAATAGTAAATCCATATTTAAAAGAAGATTTTTGTAAACTGAACTTTAGGGATATCACTAAATTCTTTCTAACCATTTATTTATACGCTTTACTTTTAAATCAAATAAACTTAATCATTGAATCAGAAAGCTAACAAATATTTGAGTACTAGGGAAACTACAGATAACTAAAAAATAAGTATTTACGCCACATCTTTATTATTGCATTAACCTGAGCCTACTACTTATACTATGGGCAAATATTTATCTATATGAAATCAGCTTGAAGTCGATTAAAAAGCTGAACGGAAAGTCTTGATTTTACAGCTATCTAATATTATCTCCTTATCTATTTATTAGTAAATATGCGTACTTATGTCAAGACTATTTTCCAGTCAAAGAAAAATCTTTACAACATGTTTATACTGATTAGATAGTTACTTCACGATTTGTTCAGTTCAAAATTGCAGTACGTATAGTCAAGTTCAGTATCTAACCATTGTTCAAACATGTTATCGAGAATTTCTTGATACCGCTTGGGAGTGAGTTCTGCTGGTATATAGTCTTCAACCATAAACAAGTGATAGCCATTTTCAGTTTTAATAGGACCGACTAGCTGTTGGGGAGATGCATTAAATACCAGAGGTGCTATTTGAGGTATAACGGCCCATCGATAAACCTTTCCCTCATATCCACATTTATATCTACGATTTTCATCAATATCATGAAGACGAGCTGCTTGATAAAAGCTGATTTCACTTTCTTCGATTTGATAATACAGTTCTTGAGCTAACTTTTCACCGCTTACAACAAATTGGTACAAGACAACTTGTTCAAATTCGGAGCGATTTTGAATAAAAAACTGTTCTACTTCTTTACCGAACAGTTTTAAAGCTAACTTTTGTTTAAGCAAACGGTTACGAATCCCGACTTCCCAATCTAACGGGGTTAACATTTGCTGTTCCAACCATCTAAGTGTGTCGCTAGCTTTTTCCAAACGCTTTTCTCTACGCTGACGATTTGCTTCAATCTCAATTTCTTCTGTATTAACACTTATATCTTTTTGTTCTGCGACCTTTTCAATAATCCTTTGAGATAAAATCTTGGTACATACTTCTTTCAATTGTGTTTCTGTTTTAAGACAGTTAATAATTTCTTCAGGCTCCATAACTATTTTTAATTGGTTATTCATAGGTAAATATTATTAAGTAGTTTTGCTAGTATTAAATGATGTTTTTTACTGGAATAGTTAAAATAGGAATTGATTTAAATCATTAGCTCATAATAATTCACAATAAATCAGCATAAATAACATTGCTTGTAAATGTTTATTAATAACAAATTTAAAATTTACTAAGCTTAGATTATATTTTTCTATTTAGAAAGCAGCCATAACAAGCTGATTTATATTAAAAAATATTTATATAATAATTTAATATATTTGTAAATCATTCTATTTTATTGAATACTTATGCTCGATATTTACGTAAAATCACTCTGGTAATTTAATAATAAGAATAATAATAATATTGATTTGACTTGTATTAAATTCGAGAATATAAAATAAAAAGATTATTTGATAATGACTATATTTATTGTATTAGATGCTTCATTTTATCAAAAATATCCTCAAATACTTAATTTATAGATGTTGTAAATACCTTATTTCAAGTTTGTATCTTATAATCAATAAATATCATTGTAGAAAATACTGAAATTTTTCTTAATAAATCTGATATAAAATGAGTAATATCATATTTATTTCAAAGCTTATAATGTTATACCATTTCTTTATAAAGATGCGCCTAATTTAGACTACGCAGGTAGGCTTTGTTGTTATAGCCCCAGCCTTCTAGGCTGCGGGTGATTGAGCGCAGCCTCATACAGAATTGGTATTACTTCTCCATTCACCGTAAAGTATTTTAGAGTACTGGAAGCTTACCTTACTAACTAAAAAATAATAATTTAATAAGGGAATCATCCCACAAAGAGCTAAACACTTGTCCTATCTATGATTATTTTGAATATTTATGTCTATCTACAGGAATCCTAATTGATTTTTTTTAGCGAAGCCTATCCGTCAGGTGTTGTGATGTTATACACCCTTGGGGTGAATACTTCCCAACACGTAGTGACCGTTGTAATGACAGTTTAGAATTGCTTAAGTCTTAGCTATATAGATAGTCAACTAAAAACTGGAAGCTAGTGATTTTTGTTAGCTTCCAGAAATTGAGAGTATTAATTATTAGTATATTTAGGGGTAAGTAACCCGTAAAAATCATTAGGATTATATTACCTTTAGGTGCGCTTCATCGCTGAGGTTAGCGATATAGACATAAAAATATTAGCAATAAAGGTTTTACTCGTCACTTATTCATTTTCTACCAAGCTAATAGTTTGTTAATACATATAGCTTTAGCTAAAGAAAATTTTGAAATAGCTTTTATGATATTAGGGGGAGGTAAAAGCTTAGATAAATCAAATTGGAGAAATTCACCATTCTAATTTATTATTTTCGGGTTTCCTTGAAAATGAACCACCATTAGCAACGAGAAAAGATAGATAAGAGCCAATAAGCTATATGCCCCATTTTGATATTTCCTGCTCCATCAAATCAATGTTTATAAGTTTAAAAAAACATCATCATTTTTACCTCATCACTAAAGTTATTATTCAACCATCTTTATTGTTGCTATCTATAATTTAATGTATTAAAGATAATTATATTTGCCATTTTGGCATATTTATTACAAAGTAATGATAAATATATTTACGTCTAGGACAATTCATCTCAAGCTCAAACTAAGCTATTATTTGGTCATAAAATAACACTTGAAGCCACCACAGAGAAAATACTATTTACTTAATATATTGATTTTTTGTTTAATTTTCAAATTATTAATGCTATAATATAGAACCTACAAAAAATAAAGTTTTTAAATCTAAAAGCAACTAGTTCTACTATCTAATTGAGTAACATTTTATATCTAATAGCAAAGCCTGCCATACATATATAAAAAGATGGCAGGTTATAAATAATAGTTAGCAGTGTTGAAAAGATTTTTCCAACACTGCCTGATTTTTAATTAAAATCGCAAAAATTTAGCGAAAAATCTTGATTTTCTTCTTGGTTCAAGTCTGGCTTCATTGATTGATACTCCCGGATTTGAGTTTCCAACCATTTATCAACATTTGACCCACCGCGAATTTCTGTTTTTTGCTTGCCAACAACTTCAAGGTAAGCCAAGTCTTTAATTTTATTTAAACAACTTGGTGACATATTATTATCTTTTCTTCTATTAGAACCGTTCTTGGGTATTTTTATATTCTCCGAAGAGTGCTGGGGTTTTGATTTTTTTGGAGAATGTTCTTTAATTAACCTGTTGTAAGTACGGTAAGGAATGTAATGTAGAGGATTGTAGCCAGCAAAACGAAGCATTAAAACACAAGCCCAAGAATACTTGCCTGCTAAAATCGCCTCAACAACTTGGTCGAACTGTTCTGAATGTATTGTCTTATCTAAATTGCCACTTATGTCTATTGGGTCTTGATTCATGGTTTTGGTTATCTAGAATAAATTAGATTAGCCTCTTTACATTTATTTGTGCGAGATAATCGGAAGCAGTTTTGAATTATTAAAGAAGCATCCGAACAAAAAGGTAGTGACTTATAATGAATGCATCGACTGTATTATTGATTTTCAGTAAAACAGTGTGCTTGTCTTTCTTCATGTCATTAATTACTTTTTTGCCCCACCATCGCAATTCCACTTTATAAGCCTCAGCTAATTTTTCTTTCCTAGAATATCTGCTTAATTTCAAGCAACTGTTTCATCGATTTTCTTACAGTTACTATTGATTAGAGGTGAAAGTAAGTTTTCAACTTTGTCTTATTGATTGAAAATAGTTAAAAGCAAAAGGATGTCGTAAATTATTTACTAACACAGCGACCTTTCTGAGAAAAGGTATTTTATCTTGAGTATTCGACCAGCCTAAATTAGTCGGATAAGGGTGGGAAACAGCAAGTAGACAGTAGGAGGTAGTTTTAATAACCCACTTAACAAATAGCAAGTAAGAGAAAGAATTTTTAGCTTTCCAACTTTTTACCACCATTAATAGGCTCATCACTGCCCAAAATTGGCTTGGTGGATGAATAGGTAGTAATACTGCTAGACCAAATTTAGCTTTAATACAATTAAGTACTTTTACCAAGCCCAACTGGGGTTGATTTAAGTAAATACTAAGCTGTTGTATTTTTCTTCTTACTCCCATCTCGAAAGTAATCACGCAAGTGGTGCTAACCGAAAAAAACAGAGATGAAAGCACTTCACAAGACCTTAAAAGCAAGCTCGGTAATAATGCATTGAATAATCTTATATTCCCGAAGGCTATCTTAAGCGTGAATAAGCTAGTGACATTATTTGTATTTAGTGTATTTAAAGAAGCCAAGATGAGTGAGGCAAAATTCACCCCAGTGATTGTCAACTTCTGAGGAGATAAACTTTCTTTGGGATGCAAACTATGCTGGTTCATCCCTAAAAGCATAGCTGGGCACGTATTTTCGACTGCATTTAACCTGATGATCCTTTTCATTAATTGAACCTTTGACCAAAAACCCAACTTTCCTTTTCGAGGAAAGGATGGTTAGGACTACCAAAAGATACAAGTTCTAGCGACAGTAAGTTAGCAGGAGTACTACTATGCTTCAAAAATCTACCTAGGGTCATTTTAGATGACTGGTAATAAATAATTTACAATTAGCACTTGGTAGAAGCAGTTTAGCTTTCTTTAATTTACTAAACCCTTAATTTAATTACTCAACCCTGATACTATTCTGTATAAATATAGACTCTTTAATTTTAAGAGCATTTATGTAAAATTTCTTATTTTTAGTATAGCAAATAAAAGTTCTTCATCTTTTATCGTTAATAGCAACATTAGTACTTATACTATTTTTTGTTTTAAATGTCATCTGTCTTCTATCGCAATTTATTGGTTTAAATCTACTTAATATAATTATACGAATACTTAAGTATTGTGCAACTTTAAATTTTGTCCTTTATATATTATTTGGTGAGGGGTATGACCCCCTAATAGTAGAGAATTTTAGTTAAAACTACTCTAAGCTTTAATAGTATTTTTATCTAATATTTTTATATACCCTATTTAAGATAATAGAAATAAATATAGCACTTTAAATCATGAAAACTATCTAAATGATTAAACTTTTTTTTGAACTACTGTTAAGTTTTTCTATTAACAAAAATTAAGCTATAGCCCTTATATATAAAGGATTTATGTTAATGAATATAATATATTTTTATCTAAAAAATATTATGAAGTTACTTTAAACTGATATTGATATCATCATCAATATAGTTGCGAAATATACAATTTTTTGGTATGTTTTTCAATCCGGAATATTTTTATTATCAATCATCATAAAATTACTTAATTAAATTGTAAATATAATGCCATTAAGTAATCTTTTTTTGATTTAATTTTATCTATCTATAAACAAAAAATAACTCTGCTGACTGATAACTCAGCAAAATTATTAGTAAAAGATTCATATTTATTTTTTAGAGTGAATAATCTATTGCCATAAAATCAAATATCTAATCTTCGTCGGATTATGCTCGGATAAATCTTACTTTTTGCCATTAATTCTTCATGAGTACCTTGGTCTACCAAGATACTTCCGTCAAGGACTAAAATAGCATCTGCTTTAAGAAGGCTGCCAAGACTAGGGCTAACAATAAAAGTTGTACGTAAATTTTCGGACGTATCAATAAAATCCAGATGATAACAGCCTAAATTTTGTTGTAACTGATACTCGAAAATTGAATCAACTCTGTTAGCTTCATCAATAATTAAAATACGTGGATTTTTAATTAAAGCTCTAGCAATAGATAATTGTTGTTTCTGTGTAGCATCTAGTCTTATTACAGCTTCTTCAGCAACAGTACTGTAACCGAAAGGTAATTTTTGGATAAAAGCGTCTGCTCCTGCAATTTTCGCTGCTATTTGAGCCTGTTCGAGGCTAAACTCTCGATTGTACAAAGTGATATTTTCTAAAATAGTTCCAGAAAACAGAAAAAAATCTTGCGGTATCACACTTAATTGATTCCTCAAACAATAAGGAGATATCTGGCTAATATCGCGTCCATCAATCAGAATTTTTCCGCTACCGGTATGGTACAAACCACTCAGTAAATTAACTAGAGCTTCTTTAGCTGAATCCTCGCTTCCTACAACACCGATGGTTTGTCCCGGTTTTACACAAAACGAAATATTCTGCAAAATATTTTCTTGCTGCGAATTGCGCTCATTTATACTGGTTTTTTCGCTAAAACTTACATTTTCAAAATTTACCTCACCGCGAATAGAAGGTATTACATCCAAAGATTTCTCTGTATTTTGTTCGGTCTCGGTAGCTAAAATATCATCGAGTCTTTGAACAGAAGCTACTATATCTGGAAATTCATCCCACAACTTTACCAATGCCAACATTGGATTTATTGTGCTGCTAATCAGAATATTAAAAGCAATAAATTCGCCTATAGAGATTTGAAAATTCATCACCATCTGAGTCCCGTACCATAGGACTAGTGTGGTACCAAGGTGATTAATCAAACCTGAAGTCCACTGCAAGCTATTAGCTAAATTTTGACCTGAAGAACGTGTCTTCATCATCTTGCTAAAATATTCTTCCCAATGGGAGCGCAAAGAATTTTCGGCTTTTTCAGCTTTGATTGTGGTAATTCCAGTTATAATTTCTACTATTAAAGAGTTTTGAGCCTTGAAATCAAAAGAATACTGTCGTCTAACTTGCTTCAAAAATAGATTTCCAACAGCCAAAACACACATTGTGGTCAAAACAAAACTTATTACTACCAACGTAAGTTGCCAGCTATAGTAAGCCATCAAACCAAAGCTGAGAAACGTCATCAAACTATCCAAAATAGTTGTAATAGCTTGACGACTTAAAAAGCGATGAATTTTGGTATTTTCTTGAATTTGACTCAGAATATCTCCCACCCTGCGAGATGCAAAGAAAGATAACGGTAATTCCAAGATATGACTCATAAAATCGCCAATTAAGACTGTATCTAAGCGATTCGATAAATAGTCTAGAAGATGCTGACGGACTGCGGTTAGAGCAATACGTCCGAATCCGAATACAAGAAAACCAAAAGTGAGAACATTTATTGAATCGAAATTTTTAGCTGGGATAACCCTATCTATTACATTTTGAGCTAGTATTGCTGGAACTAACCCCAAAAAAGCTAGCAGTGTAGAAACAACAATGATTGAGAATAATAAAAAACGATTATTTTCAAAAAACTGATAGAATCTTCTAAACGAAACCGCTTCATCTTCCTTACTAAAAAAATCTTCTGTTGGAGATAAAAGTAAAGCATATCCCGTAAAATTTGCTTCAAATTCACCACGAGGAACCCGTATTCTACCTATAGCTGGGTCTGAGATAATTACGAATTTTTCTTTGATTTTCCATATAACTATGTAATGATGACCTTGATAATGAGCTATCCAAGGTAATACTTGCGACTCTAACTTCTTTAAAGAACCTCGTACAGCTAAAGCCTTGTATCCAAGACATAGAGCAGCATAGGCTAAATCCGAAATCTCCGCACCCATATAATTGATGTGTGCAATAGAACGCAGAGTCTTTAAATTAAAACGTTTACCCCAATATCGACTAATCATTGCCAAACAAGCTGCACCACAATCCGAAGTACCTTGCTGTTGGATAAAAGGGTAAATGCCAAACCAGACCCGAGGAGGATGCTGATTTAAAAATTGCACGTACTCATTAATAAATTCGGGTTCGGGAGTTTTCTGCGGAAAATTTTTCGACTGAGCTTCTAAATCTTCTTTAATCCGAACTTCTTTATTATTTAACTCTTCGCTAGAAAAAACTTCAACAGCTTTCAACTGCGGTATAATTTCTGCTACTAAATCAAAATGCTGTTTCGGTAGATAAAATAGCGACAAATTGGTTTGAGATACTAAATCTGGTTCAATTACATGAGGATATCCCCAGCTTTCCCCAACTACAGGTGGCCTATTTTTCCCAGAAATGCTTTTGATTTCACCACTAACAAGCCAAAAACGTCCATCTGATGGAGAAGCTGTTGTTAAAGCTGAACCCGCATCAATTTTAGTTTCTAAAATATAAGGAAGTATTTTTTCTAGAGTAGGAATATTTTGCGATAGTGGCTGTTTATCTGAACGCAATTGGGCCAGGGTTTTGAAAAAGATTAACTTTTGACGCGATTTACTGATTTGTGAAAAATAATCGAATAAAGCAGGATAAAGCTGCAACCAAATGTCAAGATGCTCTAAAGAAATTTGCGCTAACGTTCCATCGCTGGATGCAACAGTTCGATATTCTCGATATTGGGTGCAAAATGCATTATCCCCTCCAAAAACTTGATTCTTATGAAGCAATTGAATCGATACTTCCTTTCCTAGGGATGCATCAAATGCTAATAAGCGAACCTTCCCTTGGCAAACTATTTGTAAAACATCACAAATAGCATCTGAAGATTGGACGCAATTGTACTGAGTTAGTTCATCACCTAAACTAAACTCACGAAGGTTCCAAGCTTGATTAAATTTATGTGCCTCCTTAGTATCTCCAATAACTTTTAGCCAAAGCTGAGTGACAGCTTGGAAAGCAGTAAGGAGGGTCGAATTATTAGTATCATTAACAGCTTGTTGAACTCCCAAATTTGGGTACGAGTCCATCGTTTAATCTCTAATTAAAGTAACTTTACTGACTAGACTTAAAAACTTGCAGAGGTAGTTTTAAAAAGCTTAAAATACTCTCATCATAAGGATTTATCCAAATTTAATTTTATATTATTAGCTCTTTATACTCGTATTAATATTTACTATCTGTTTCATAAAATTAGTATTCTTGTTTTGTGTGTTTTTCCGTAAATATAAAAGTTTTAAATAAAACATTTAGCTAGTTGTACTCAATTTTTGATTCCACTAGAGCATTAATCACCATCAAATGCATTCTTATTAGATTTTTGCCCCTATCGTCAATAAACATCTTATACTTTATTGAAGTTTTACTTCCACTTTAATTTGTGTTCATTGTTTTAAGTAATTTAATTATGTATTTTTAGGTACAAACTAGGGGGAGTAAATAATTTAGAATGAGATACTTTTAGGATAAATACTCGCAATAAAAACACCACAATCAACAGTTTTTAGAGAAAATATAATTATTAAAATCGAATTAATTCTTATAAAAGTGGTTCATTACGAACATATATTACAAGTTATTAGCTGTGATTATAGTTAGAGCTAATATCATTTGCTTTTTAAAAATAAAGATTTATTTTTTTGGAATAGGTCACAGGGAACAAAAAACAAAGAATAAGAGACAATGAATAGTTAGGAGTTAGGAGTTAGGAGTTAGGAGTTAGGAGTTAGGAGTTAGGAATTAGGAATTAGGGAGTAGAGAATCAAAAATAGAAAAATATAGCACTACGTAATACCTGTTAGAGCATTAATATTGAAACCTATGATTCTTAAGCTTTTGACTGTTAAGATGTAGAACTTCAACCTTCGCGTAGCGCTACATCTACTCCCATGACCAACTTTTTTGAGGTGATAAGTAAAGAGTGATAAGTTGGAGGGTCAGGTAAATCGTATTTGATTTCTTAACTCCTACCTCTTACCTCTAATCAATCGCTAAATAAATTGCCCAAATAGCCATAGCTCTGAGGTAAACACAAGCACGAAAGGTTCCGCGAGCTGTAATGGCTTCGGGAGTACGGAACTGCAAGCCGTTTTCATAAATTTGATTTACTACAGCTTCTGTTAACTTAAATGCTTCCGATTTCATACCCATCTGTACTAGAAAAGCAGCAATTCCAAAATTGATTCCCGTCCAAACTTCCAAGGGGTGAGTCGCATCGGGATTTTCTGGGGAACCATCTGAACGTAAACCATTAGCAGCACCAATTTTACCGTCATTAAATTTGAGGAAACAAGCATCATAAACGCTATTTAAAGCAGAAATAGTACATTCAGGAGGTACAATGTCTGGCAATTGTAATAAACGAGCGTAAAACTGCCCGCATAATTGGTCGGCCATAACCACATCGGAACCGCTTTCACTGTCAAGACGATAGAATTTACCGTTCCATAGCTTTTCTTGGTAAACGGGGCGAGATTTTTCTAACCAAGATTCGTAAACAGATTTTTGCCCTTGCAAGTTTTCAATTTTTACTTGCTTGTCTAACAAAACCTCGCTAATGGCAATAGCTGCTTCCAAAGCTGCTAACCATAATCCACCACAATAAGCACTCACTCCCAATAATCTCCAGTCATCAAAAGTTTGATCTGGGGCCCCAGAATTTTCCGGAATACCATCGCCATCTTTGTCAAAGGCTTTGAGATAGTCTAAAGTTTCAACAATCGCATTCCAACAATCTGCCAGAAAGTCAATATCATTACTACCGGTAAAAATAAAATCTCTATACACCTGCAACACAAAATCACAACCCAAATCTTTCCACTGGTTGCAATCTTGATAGCTGGTATAATTTGTTTTTTCCCATACGTGTTCGTTGGGTGCCCCCAAATCATGAGGAGTTGCACCTTTTGCTTTACGAACAGCCAAGGGGCTTTCTGCGCCTATAGTATAGTAGTATCCGATTACACGTGTATTTTCATCGCTATCGGGAATCGCTCTGGCAAAAGCGCGGATTACAGCTTTTTCTAATTCGGGAAACAAGATCAACAAGCCAAAGGAACCGTAAAGCCGCACATCTAAACTTTCGTACCAGCGATAATCCAAACATTCAAGTACCGCAAATTGACCTACAGGATCGCGTTTGGAAGCTGCACTCCATAGAGTACCCCCAGCAGTCAGGTCATAAAGTTCGTTAAATAAAGCCATTTTGAACCAGTCAGGTAAATCCGACCGTTCAATAATTGGTTGCTGCCATGTTTGAATTTGAGAAAGCCAATTTTGATATTCTTTGAGAGCTGTGGTAGCAATATTCCAAGCATTCTTACCATTATCGCCAAAAAAATCAGTATATCTGCGCTTATATGTAATACCCGATACAAATTCTGTAATAGGGAAATCCCAAGCAACAACAAAAGGTATTTGTAAACTTTCTCCCGGTTGAAGAGTAAAACGTACCGCGATTGCTGCTCCTATTTGTTCGTTTTCAGCTGCGGTCGTTTCGTCGGTAAGATTAGTTAAGGAACCATTTTCAGCGAAGCTTTGCCAAACATCTTCACCATCACCGCTTGGGTTCCATCGACCGTGGTGAAATATTTCTACTTTTGGATGCTTTGAGGTCGCAATACACCAGGTACCCTCTCCTTCAACTGGTTCTGCTGTACCTACTTTATCTAATACACAACCAATATATTCAGAATCTGTAACTAACTGATTAAAATTATTTTTACTTTGGTTTAAATTGGGTTGATAATCATAAACCGGACTACCATCATCCCGCATTTCCACTTCTGGAGACTTCACAGTATTAGTAAACCACCCCACCATATTCTGCCAAGTCAGCATAATACTTAAAGTAATCGGTGCATCAGTGGGATTGCTAGCATTCCAAACGAATATAGCTACCGGGTAACTGGATTCTTGGTAATTATCAGCCCAAACTGGAGAAAATTGCTCGCAACTTAACTGTGCTTGAAAAACATTTTCATACACAAACCAACTGCGGGGATATAACCCATGATAGCCTCCAGTAGAATCATCTTCAGATGCAGAAGTTGGATACCACTTCCAAGCCGATAAACTAGTGTTACTATTTGGTTCTGTAGATAAAGCATAAACAGCATTCTCGCTGTTGCTGCTTTCAAATACGCTAAACTGACAAGCAGAGATATTTTGGAACGTATGTTCTCCACCATCAATATGCCAAAAGTTAAAATCTCCCCGAGAAGAGCGACCAATACAGCCAGCACCAAAGCCACCGAGAGGCATTCCGTGCCAAGGACCATCATCAATATTGCTATCCTTACGGACGGTGTAGGGTTTATCCCAACCTAAACCAATGGCACGGCTCCAAGCACAAGCAGGAATTGACTTATAGGACGGATTTTTCATAGTGTAATTTTTGCAGCATTCAGTCACGACAATGAAGTATGGCGCGATGTGCAATTTTTCTCAAGTCCCAATTCACACCATAAGAATTTATTCGTCAGGAGTTGATAGGGAAGATTCTTTTATTATTAACTCCTATCCAAAATCGTAAAAAGTGCGCTCCAAGCTCGAAATGCGTTAGAATTAAATACCATAT
>ERZ1740070.384-NODE-384-length-31337-cov-18.440061_pt1 | contig 31337 bp, 43 predicted proteins | sample MGYA00581734_ERZ1740070 | MGnify/ENA primary metagenome ERZ1740070 (study PRJEB43018, sample SAMN04849744) | marine metagenome | isolation source: floating plastic debris | place: Pacific Ocean | collected 2008-09-01 | study: EMG produced TPA metagenomics...
GTGGCGGAGGAGGCGGTGGTGGTGGCGGAGGTGTCGCCCCAAACGCATAGCGCAGACCCAGCGTGAAGCTGTGATCTGTGTAGTCCGCATCATAAGATACGCCTGCACCAATTTCATTCGTACCCGTGAAAGTCAGGTCCTGAATGGTGAACATGCGATAGCCAGCATCCAGCGTGAGCTTTTCGGTGAGGTCAAAACCAACACCAGCCAGCCCTTGAAGGGCAAGACCAGTTTCATCATCCATGAAACCGTTCGCACCGAAAACTTGCAATGGGTTACCATTACCATCCGTGCTAACCGCGGCGATGTTGCGCGCGTCAGCAGAGATTTGTGCTGCACCCAGGCCGAAGCCTACATATGGATTGACGTTGCCATCACGATTGAAATCGTAAAGCGCGTTGACCATCAGGTCCCAAATCTGAACGCTACCGTCTTTGTGAGCGCTGTAAATTACGCGATCATTTGTACCGAAAACGTCAGCTGGAATACCGGTGCCATTAATGCCATCACTAACGTCAAGCTTACCGTCACGATAAGTTAGAGCTGTTTCGAGGCGAACACCGTTGCCAAAACCGTAGCCAACACCCAAGCTTCCAAGCAGCGCATCATCCGGTTCGGAATCGCCGCCAAGCGTAAATGGAACGCCGGCTTCAGCGTCGTGGTCGAATTTGCCGTCATAAACGGCACCGAGATCTGCGCGGCCGTACCAGCCATCATCGGCCTGGGCGATGAAACCCGTTCCGGCGAGTGCTGCCGCAGCGGTTGCGCACATGAGAGTTTTTTTCATACTCTTCCCCTTGTGTCTGCCGTGACAACACCATTGTTTCACGACCGCAGGAATTTACGGACCATTCCGTATGAACTTGTCTCTAATGAGTTTTCGCAACAAGCGCGAGACAAGGTTGCACAAGAAACAGCGACCGATGCGTTTTTTTAATCGTGCGCGGCGGAATTGCAACAGGAATGGACGGAATCTTGTCCTCCTAGCGTCTCAATTTTGCCTTAGAATTTGGGCGTTCGCGAGAATTAATCATTAAGCGTACGTCCGCGCTGTGTGACCGCTTTACGGGCGGCTTCAACGCTCTGCGCCGTCACACCTGCAGCATGTTCAGCAGAACGCGTCACTTCGAGCCTCTGGCCCTCCCCAAATGAGGTCGCGAAGCCATCATCGATGATTCGTTTATAGTTGCGCAGCAGAACCGGGTCGCAGGTCGCCATCTCCTGAGCGAGCTTCTTAGCTGCCGGCAGGAGATCGTCGGCGGCGTAGACACGGTTCACCAGGCCCCAGCGTTCGGCGGTTTCTGCATCGAGGAAATTCCCCGAGAAAGAGAGCTCTTTCGCACGGCTGATTCCAATCAAGCGCGACAGCTTCTGACTGAGCCCCCACCCCGGCATGATACCAACACGCGCATGGGTGTCGGCGAACTTCGCGTTCTCGGAGGCCAGCAAGACATCACACATCAGCGCGAGTTCAAACCCGCCTGTGATCGCGAATCCATTGATTGCCCCGATAATCGGCCATGGGAAGGAGGCGAGCCCCTTTGCGAGATCAATCTCACCGCCATCTGCACCGAGCGCGAATCCCGTTTGACCGGCCTCTTTCAAATCAACGCCCGCCGTAAAGGCGCGCCCTGCCCCAGTTAGGATGGCGACACGGACTGATTCGTCGTCTGCGAGAGTTGCGAATGTCTGCACGATCTCGGCACGGAGGGCCCGGCTAAGTGCATTCAGCGCGTCAGGGCGATTCATGGTGACGATCGCGACCGGGCCGTCGCGTTCAACTAATACGATATCTTCAGACATGCTGATCTCCTGACATTCAAAACGTGAAACCTTTGCGACAAACGCCCTTGCGGAAACCAAGGCCTAAGCGGCGGGAGCGTCATCTTTGCGGAAAACCCGGCGATAGAGCGCAATCCCGAGCCCAATCAACGCTATTAGTGCCGCCGGAATGAAGGTTGCGAGCTTAAGCGGCGTCATAATCGCCTTCAGCCAAATCAAGCTCTCATCGCCAGAGAGGATGAACAATTGCACTGTGTTTTCAATCACATCCGCTGGAGTACAGATCAGGGCGGGTAGCGCAAGCAACGGTCCGGCTTTGCCAAAGAAGCGCAGCGCCATGCCCGCAAAGAAGCCGCCATAGGCAAGCGGGTAAAAGTAATCGAGCACAAGCGTCATCCACCAATGCGCGGATCTCTGCTCCGGTGTCATCGCAGCGACAACCGCGCGAATCTGATCCGGATCGCTGATCTCATCAATGATGTGGAGATCATAGGCCTGGATCCAGGCGCCAAAGCCGAGGGTTAGAGCGACAAAGGCCAGTCCCAAGACAATAATCGTCTTTCCGTTGGTCAAAAATGCTCTCATCTGATCTCTATTGCTCCCCGATTAGAATTTCTGGCTCCACGCCCTGTTCCTTCACCAAGGCCGCGAGCGCATTTTGGACCTCTGCGAGCTCCGATTCATCGGTGCCGCGCGCGATCAAGGCCACGCCGTGATCCTTCACCGTTTTGAACCAGGGATAAGACCCGATACTGACCCCCTCATACTGGTTGGACAGCTGCTCGAGCGCTTCGGCAAGTTCCCCTTCCCGTAAATCGCTGCCCCGCACAGTAACACTTTTCACTACCGCGCCGGTTTTCAGGCGGTGCCCGATATCGCCGAGCATGCCTTCCACGATTTTCGGAACACCAGCGAGCGTAAACACATTTCCGGTCTGAAAGCCGGGCGCGCCTGAGACAGGATTGTCGATCAGGCTCGCGCCATGCGGAATGCGCGCCATACGGCGGCGCGCGGGCGTGAACTCTGTGTCCATTTCCGCGTATCGCGCGGCGAGCATTTTTGCGACTTCTGGATGCTCCCCAATCTCGACGCCGAACGCTACTGCGATGGCATCGGCGGTGATGTCATCATGCGTGGGGCCAATGCCACCGGTTGTGAAGACGTATGTATAGGCCGCCCGCAGCGCATTGACCGCCTCAACAATCCGGTCTGTTTCATCCGGGACGATGCGAACTTCACGCACTTGGATGCCATATGGCGCCAAAAAGCCGGCAATGGTTTGGGTGTTGATGTCTCGGGTGCGCCCTGACAGGAGTTCGTCCCCAATCAGGCATATCGCGGCAGTAACAGGAGCAGTCATCGCCTTTGCCTAAACGATACGGCCTTCGAAATTCAACATAAATCTCACTTACAGACGCTGCGGCACCTCTCGCTTGACGCTCGATCGAAATCGACCCACGTCACAGGTCATGGCAAAACCAGACATTCAAATTTGGACCGATGGCGCGTGCAGCGGCAATCCAGGACCTGGCGGCTGGGGCGCATTGCTCGTCGCCGGCAGCAAGCGAAAAGAGCTGCATGGCGGCGATCCCGACACGACCAATAATCGCATGGAGCTGATGGCGGCGATTGAAGCGCTCACTGCATTGAAAAAGCCAAGCCAGGTCACGCTGCATACGGACAGCACATACGTCAAAGACGGCCTGACCAAATGGATCCACGGCTGGAAGCGTAATGGCTGGAAGACTGCGGCCAAGAAACCGGTGAAAAACAAAGACCTCTGGCAGGCCCTCGAGGCGGCGTGTGATCGCCATGAGATTAAATGGGTCTGGGTCAAAGGACACGCGGGGGATGAGGGCAACGAAAAAGCCGACGAACTCGCCCGCCTCGGCGCCGAAGAAGCCCGAGGGTCATAACGCGATTGTGAGCCTGCGCCTTGCCCCATCATGATAGGACACGCCCTCTATTGAGAGGAATTCCTATGAGACTATTTCTTGCTGCGTCCGCCGCCGCTTTGATCGCCGCGTGTGGTCAAGCTGCAGTACCAGCTTCCGAACGCGCTGCCGTCACAGCGCCGACTGAGGACACGAAAGTGCTTGCCGTCATGAGCTATGCCGACTGGTGCGGCAGCTGCAAAGCGCTCGACCCAAAAGTGAAAGCCGTTCAGGCCGCCAACACATTTGACGGCGTCGAGTTCGCCACGATCGATTATACCAGCCGCGATGCGGACGCGTTCTTCGCTGACGCCGAAACCCTCGGTGTCGCTGGGGCGATGCGCGCGACGTTCCCAGATAAAGTCAAAACAGGCCGACTTTACCTCATCAACCTAGACAGCGGCGAAGTTGTCGGCACCGTCGACAAGTCAATGGATGAAGCCGCCATCACGGCCGCTATCACTGAGGCCGCTGCGCTGTCTTAAAAAAAATTTCTGACCTTTGTCAGGATCGCCTCCCTTCATTCGTCTTGTTGACAGATCCCGCAATCACGCAGGATCTTGAACGCAAGACCTCTGGAGGGAGGATTTATTATGGCTAAGTTTGTTTTGATGCTGCCGCACGCCCCGGACCGCTACACTAAGCTCGGGGAAGCTGAATTCATGGACCTGATGAAGGATTATATCGGTTGGGTCGAGGAAATGAGCGCGAAGGGCAAATTCGAGGGCGGCGAAAAGCTGCTCGATGAAGGCGGCAAAATCGTCACCAACACATCCGGATCAATCGAAGTCCATGACGGCCCGTTTGCCGAAGCCGCAGAGATCCTTGGCGGTTACATGGTCATCAATGCTGAAGACTATGATGAAGCCGTCGAAATTGCGCGTTCTCACCCGCACATGAAGCACAATGAAACGATAATCATTCGCCAGACAGACGCTTCTGCAGACGAATGAGCGTCGCGAGTGATATCCACAAATTGCTAGACGAAACCGTCCGGCGTGAGCGAGGCTGGTTAATCTCCAGCCTCGTCTCAAAATTCGGCCCCGCCAAAGTCGAGCTGGCCGAAGACGTTGCGCAAGATGCCATCGTCAAGGCGCTCGCCACCTGGCCTTATAAGGGTGTGCCTAACAATCCACGTGCTTGGCTGCGCCGGGTCGCTGGCAACGCTGCGCTCGACCGCGTGCGCCGGTCGGCTAGAGAGTTTGGCGTCGATGATGACTGGGACTTCGCCACAGAAGACCATGACGTGATTACGCCTTCGCTGAGCGATCCTGAGCTCGATCTCATGGTGCTCTGCTGCGATCCTGCGATTGAGCCCAAGGACCAACTCTTTCTGGCACTCAAGACCGTGTGCGGGTCTACGGCTGCAGAGACCGCCGCCTTGTTCTTTATGACTGAGGATGCGCTGTCCCAGCGCCTCGCCCGCGCGAAACGTAAGCTCAAAGCCCAATCGGGCGAGCTTGCCCGCTTTCCCACCCGTTTCGCACTGAACGCCCGCCTGCCCCAGCTTTTAAAGGTCATCTATCTGATGTTCGCCTGGGGCTTTCTCCCAAGACGCGGCGATCATCTGTTTCGTGAAGACATTTGCCGCGAAGCGCTGCGCCTATCAGATGGCCTATTCGCGGCGACAGAGGGCGAAGCAGCTGGCCACCACGCTTTACACGCGCTGCTCCTCTTCCAAATGGCGCGTCTGCCGGCGCGGATTTCGCTGGATGGACAGCTCGTCACGCTCGAACGCCAAGACCGTACGCTCTGGGATCAAGACATGATCTTTGATGGGGTGCAACATCTCGAAGCCGCGAAATCAAGCGATAAGCTGACCCGGTATCACCTCGAGGCTGGCATCGCCTCAATGCACGCCCAAGCACCGGAATGGGCACAAACCGATTGGGCAAGCATCTCGCGTCTATACGCGCTGCTAAATGCGCGCGCGCCGTCTCTATCAGTTCTTGTGAACTGGGCGGTAAGTTTGATGATGCATGGTGATCTAAACGGCGCAGAAGATGCGCTTCAAGTCGCGGGGGAGCTGGCCGGAGCGGAAGCGCTTCCGACCTATCACCTCGCACGCGCCAAACTCGCAGACCTCAAAGACGACAGCGCAAGCGCGCTGGCGGCGCGCGAACAGGCTAAATCGTGCCAGATCTCGGCGCCTGTCGCCGAGCATATTGAGCGCGAGTTGGGCTTAACTGACTAAGCGTCCCCGAACCGGCCATCTTCGATGATCGCGTCATAGTCCGCTTGGATTTGCGCATACTTCATATCGATGCCGATTTTCATCGTCTTGTGCGTGAAGATGTAGAGGCGGTCTGCTTCGACACATTCAGATACCCAGTCAGCGACCGCATTCGGATCAAGACCGCCGCGGATGACTTCATTCATCATCTGAAATTGCGGGTCATCTTTCGCCTGCTCTGCGGTGACATCGCTAGACGGCGCGCCAAAGCCGGTGGTGTGGATATTCGTGTTGACCCAGCCTGGGCAAAGAACGCTGACGCCAATTTTGTGCGGCATCAGCTCGGCTTTAAGACCTTCAGAATAGCCGACCACAGCATATTTCGTGGCATTGTAAGGCCCCATGCCCCCCGGCGCGACGTGGCCCGCCATCGACGCGGTATTGATGAAATGCCCGCCTTCGCCATGTGATTGGATCAGCGGAGTGAAGACTTCGACGCCATAGACGACGCCAAGCAGGTTGATGTCGACGATCCATTTCCAGTCTTCGATCGGAATCTCGCCGGGCTGCCCGCCTTTGCCGACACCTGCATTATTGGCGACGATATGGACTTTGCCAAAATGATCGATGGTCGCTTGCGCTGCGGCTTTCACCTGCTCGACATCGGCAACATCGCAGACGACAGAGGCGACTTCATTGCTGTCCTTTGACAGCTCGGCTACGGCGCGATTCAAGCCTTCTTCATCGCGGTCGGCCAGCATCACCCTGGCGCCGCGCTTCAAAAAGCTTCTCGCCATTGCCAGCCCGAGCCCGCTGGCGCCGCCAGTGACAAACGCGACGCGTCCTTGGATATCGCTCATTTTAGTCCTCCTATAAGAAACGGCCTGCTAGGCATGCCCCACAAGCCGTTTCTATGTGTTCAGTTTACGTCACTCACTTTAGGCGCTGACAGTGCCTTTTACAAAGCCAGCGAGACGCTCATTGATGATCTGATCGGCCTCAACCATGATCCGATCGATAAGCTCCTTACAGGTCGGGATATCATAGATCAGGCCCGCAACCATGCCGCACGACCAAGCGCCAGCATCCATGTCGCCTTCCATCATGATGCGCGGATAAACACCGGCGACTTCTTCAATGATGTCTTCGAACTTAAGATCTGCGCCGAGCGCCTTTTCTTTCTCAAGCAGGCGCTCAACCGCACCGTTGGTCAGCACGCGTTCTGTATTGCGCAGGGGACGCATGACGAGCCTTGTGTCGAGTTCTGAAGCCGCAACAATGGCCTGTTTCACATTCTCATGCACCGGTGCTTCTTTGGTCGCGATGAAACGTGTGCCCATGTTCATGCCCTGCGCGCCCATAGCGAGCGACGCGACCAGCGAGCGACCGTCCGCCTGTCCACCGGACGATACGAATGGAATGTCGAGTTCATCGGCGGCACGTGGCAACAGGATCATGTTCGGAACATCATCCTCGCCTGGGTGACCACCGCACTCAAAGCCATCAACCGACACGGCGTCACAACCAATATCCTGAGCCTTCAGCGAGTGGCGAACAGAAGTGCATTTGTGGATCACCTTAATGCCCGCATCCTTGAGGTATGGCAGCACTTCAGCCGGGTTCCGGCCAGCTGTCTCCACAACTTTCACGCCGCCATCGATAACCGCTTTCACAATCGCCGGGTAATCTGGCGGATTGAGGGTTGGCAGGAAGGTGATGTTCACGCCGAACGGCTTGTCGGTCATGTCACGGCATTTGGCGATCTCATTAGCAAGATCTGCCGGGGTCTTCTGGGTCAGACCCGTAATGATCCCGAGGCCTCCAGCGTTCGAAACAGCCGCAGCCATTTCCGCGAAGCCGACATAATGCATACCACCCTGGATGATCGGGTGCTCGATACCAAACATTTCGGTGATGGCGGTTTTCATTCGAGTCTCCTCCTTGTTCTCGGCCACAATGTCCCTCAAACTGCAGCGAAACAAGTCTGACTTAGGGGAAGCGATATGCCAATGAAACTGTTTCTGCATGGGGTTCCCGATACACCTAGCATGTGGGACCCGCTGATCGCAGAACTTGGCCTCAGTAACGATGAATACGTCGCGCCCGCAATGCCGGGCTTTACCGCCCCAGCCCCCAAGGGCTTCGGCTCGACCAAAGAAGACTATGTCGACTGGTATATTTCAGAGATTGAGACAGCGCATGCCACGCAAGGACCGGTTGATCTGGTCGGCCATGATTGGGGCGCGATCATTACCGTTAGAGCCGCGAGCTTGAAACCGGAGCTCGTCCGCACCTGGTGTGTCGCCAATGCCCTGCCGCATCCAGACTATAAGTGGCACTCCATGGCCCGCATGTGGCAGACACCGGTCATCGGCGAGATGATCACCGCGATCACCCGCAAAGAACAGCTCTGCAAAGCGCTCCACGCGCAGGGCATTCCCGCCGATCTCGCCTCAAAAGAGGCCAGCCATTGGTCGTCGCATATGAAGAAGTCCATTCTCCGGCTCTATCGCTCGGCAAAGACAGCTGGCGCCGACTGGTGGCCCGAGACTCAGAACCTGCCCGAACGCGGCATGGTGTTTTGGGGCGTGGATGATCCCTATGTGCCGGTCGAGATTGCAGACAAATTCTGCGCAGCGACGGGCGCGAAACTGCTCAAGCAAGAGAACACTGGACATTGGTCGATTATTGAACGCGCCGATGTCCTAGCGGGCGCGTTGAAACAGCATTGGGCTTAAGCCTCATACCCACCCAGGAAGGCGGCGACATTGGCGCCAAGCGCGTCGATCGCATAGCCGCCTTCCATACAAATCAGGGTTGGCAGATCGAGGCGCGCGATCAGACGGGCCATCTCGGTATACTCGTGCGTTTCTATGCTGAAATAGCTGATCGGGTCTCCCGCATAAGTGTCAGCGCCATAAGGTACGATGAGCAGATCGGGTGAGAAGGCCTGCACGCGTTCAATCGCCTGGATCAGTTTGACCTCGTAATCAGCCCAGACGGTTCCGCGCGGCATTGGGAGGTTGAGACTAAAGCCAGCGCCCCGCCCCTCGCCGACCTCGTCGGCGTGCCCCCAATAGAAGGGATAGTCGGTTTTCGGATCAGCATGGAGCGAGACGGTGAGCACCTCCTCGCGCGCATAGAAAATGTCCTGCGTGCCATTGCCGTGATGATAGTCGACATCCAACACCGCAACCTTAGTCGCCCCTTGCGCCAGAGCCCGCTCAGCGCAGATCGCGGCGTTATTCAGATAGGAATAGCCACCCATATAGTCAGGCCCCGCATGGTGGCCGGGCGGCCGGCAGAACGCAAAGGCCGACCGTGCACCACCTAGAACATGCTGTAGCGCCGACAGCGCGCTTTGGGCGCTCCAATAGACCGTGTCCCATGTCCCCACCGCAACCGGCGTTCCGCAATCATAGGCATACTGGCCAAGCTCGGCATCGATCCTCGACAGGTTCAGTGGGCGACGCCCCTTGATCGGGAACACATAAGGAAACGCATCGCCCGGACGGTCCGCCGCCACCCAATCGGCGTGGGCTCGCTCAAGAAACTCAACATACCGCTTTTCATGCACCGCAAGGATCGGCTCCAAACCAAAATCCATGGGCGCTTGCACGTCGTTCAAAACACTGCGGATCACGTCGACCCGCGCTTGGCTTTCCGCATGCGGAACAAGCTCACCATTCTGGAGCTCCAGCGCGGGCGCGTGCTTTGATTGCTGCTCAGAGAAGAAGGCTTTCATAAGCTCAAGCCCTAGCATAAGCGTTCGGAAAACCTAGCGTGGTTTGGCCTCGTCAAATTGCGGCAGATTATCCGTAATCTCATGCCAGTCTGCTTTCGATCCGACCCAAACATGCGCGGCAATCGAAACATCGACCTCTCCCGTCAGCGCCCCAATACGCGGGCGAATGAAACCAGGATCATGATCTATTTTCACGAAGATCGGTGACCCACACTTTGAGCAAAAGTGCCGATGGATTCCGGCCCCCATCTCATAGGAGGAGAGCGCATCATTACCGGATAGGAGTTCGAATTGCGCCTCTGGGATCCGCGCATTGGTCGAAAGTACCGTGCCATTAGCTTGACGACAACGCAAGCAATGACAGTACCGCACTTCACCTAGACTGCCAGTGATTGCGTATTGTACCGCGCCGCAAAGGCATTGCCCGTTCGCCGTCATTGATCCTAGGCTCCATTTGTTTTCGTTTCTCTACTCCGACACCAGTTGCGGCAAAATAGGCGCAACCCGGGTGAGCATAAATTCTTGCTCATAGGCTTCTTCTGGCGCGTCGCGCACGGCCTGATCCAGCGCTTGCGCATCGGGGCCGACTAAGATGCGCCAGCGTTCGTCGCGCACACCCTGCAGGATAATGTTCGCAGCCTCCGATGGGTCGAGGCCATTGTCGCGGAACGCTTCACCGCGAGCCTGGGCATCGTCTGCAATTTCGGGATTGGTGTTTGGAATATCGTCGTCCAGGAGGTCGCCAAACTCACGCATCGTATTGAGCGCGATGTTGGTACCGATATGGCCGGGCATCACGACGCTGGCTTTCAGATGCGGGGCATTGTTTCGGAAATCATTGACCAGCGCTTCAGTGAAGCCTTTGACGGCAAACTTGGCTGCCGAATACGACGTGTGAGACGTTTCGGGTCCAAGGCTCGCCCAAAATCCGTTGACGGAGCTAACATTGATCATGTGCCCCTCATCGGCGCGTTTTAAGGCAGGCAAGAAGGCGCGCGCTGAGTAATAGACCCCGTACCAGCACACGCCGAAGGTGCGCTCCCAAACATCCCGAGGGGTGTCGACAAAGCTACCGCCGCCGCCAATACCCGCATTGTTGAAGAGGAGATGGATATGGTCGGTCTCGTGACGCTCGAGCGTGTCGTCTCGAAAGGCATTGAGCTGCGCTTCGATCGCGACATCGGCAGGAAATCCCGTCACCCGCACGCCTTGCGGGGCACCGTCCATGGCGAAGGCGCAGCTTTCTTCCATGTCCGCTTCGGAGATGTCGCACATCGCGACGCTGCAGCCCTCAGAGGCAAGCTGTTTGGTGAGGGCGCGCCCAATCCCAGTACCGCCGCCTGTAATCACGGCAAGTTTTCCACTAAAGTCTTTCATCGCTTCCCTCCTGATAACTTGTCTGTTTGCAGGCAGCCTATGGGCCGGGTGTAGACTTGCCAATGTAGACGCAGGGGCAATCTTTGCTCATCAAGCTGAAGGCGCCCCATTTGGCACCCTTTCCAAGCCCGCAAAACTTCAAACATCTCTGTTTACTTTATTTTCTACCTTAAGTGGTAGGAGTTCGAGTGTGCTGGAGTGAGTAGTGTTTAGTCTACGCTTGAATAGAGACCCCGGAAACCTGTGGAAGCGCTATAGTATAGCGCTCGTGATCATTCTTGCATTCTTGTTTTCGAGCCACATGATCGAGTCCAATGCACTCGAAAAAGCTGAGCGCGATGCAAAAGTCATCGATCTGAGTGGCAAACAGCGCATGCTGTCGCTGCAGATCATTCTGCGGGCGCAGGATTATGTCTTCTACAGTCACCCCGCGACCGTCGAAATGCTCAACGAGACGATCGACGAATTCGAAAGCGCACATTTCAAACTGATGGAAGACGCGGCGAAAGAAGCAAGCCTTGGGCACCTGTATATGTCGCGCACCCCGTCAACCGATGAGCTGGTTGTGAACTATATCTCAATCGCGCGCGCCATTCCGACGAGTGAATATCCGCACGCCTTGTTCGCTGAGCTCAAAATGAAAGGCTCTGGCGAGGTTCTGGATCGCTTAGACGAAGCAGTTGCTGCCTTTGAGGACCGGGTTCAGTCGCAAGCGCAGTGGACCCAGCAACTTCAACAACTCACCCTGATTTTGATTGCGGCTGTGATTGTGCTTGAAGGCTGGCTGATCTTTCTCCCAGCACATCGCTTGGTCGAGAAAACACTCACCGATCTGCGGGCCAACGCTGAGACCGACACGCTGACTCGGTTGCGAAACCGTGCAGGCTTTGATCGCGATATTGAAACCGCCATGCGGGCGCGCGCCGAAGATGACTGCGCTCTGACGCTGATTCTCTTCGACCTTGATGATTTCAAAGGCATCAATGATCGCCACGGACATATGACTGGTGACGCAGTATTGAGACGGGTTGGGCACCGCGTTTCGCGGCTCAAAAATGTTCTCTCGGCCGGGCGTGTCGGCGGCGACGAGTTCGCGATCCTGATCGATAATGACCAGTGGAATGCTGACGCGCGTTTGGCAGATATCGCGTCCGATATCACGCTCGCCCGAGACATCATTTATCGGCCGATCAATTATCAAGGACGCGTCATCCATGTCTCTGGCTCGGTTGGCGTGTCGCGCTACCCGGTCGATGCGGAGAATTTGGCAGATCTGCGCCGTAATGCCTCTGCGTCTTTGCTAGATGCAAAGCGGACGGGGCGCAGTAGTCTCTCAGTTTACAATAAGCGCATTGATGAAGCCGTCCTTAGACGCCGGACCATTCAGTCTTCGCTCCTGTCGCGCGAATACCAAAGTAATCTGACCGTCCACTTCCAGCCGATCGTTGAATCTCGCACCCGTAAGATCAAGTCCGTCGAAGTTCTGGCGCGCTGGCATCATGAAACCTTGGGACCAGTCAATCCAATGGAGTTCCTGACCATTGGACGCGAATGTGGCCTGGGGCCCGACATTGAACGGGAAGTTCGCGCGATGGCACTCGAACAGATGGGGCCAGCCTTGGCGCGGGGATGGATCGAGAGTCTGTCGCTCAACGTGTCTCCGGTCGATCTGGCCGCAGCCGGATTTACCGAAGGCCTGTTAAAGCAAATCTCTGAACATGGCGTACCGTTTGAGAAGGTCTGGGTCGAGATTACCGAGACTGAAAAGCTGAGCAGCATGGATATCGCGCTGCAGAACCTACAAGCCCTTTGCGAGGCTGGAGTTCGGATCGCGCTCGATGATTATGGGGTCGGCTATTCCAACATTCACCGCCTCGCCAAACTGCCGATCCACCGTGTCAAAGTCGATAAGTCGATCATCGCGCATGTTGGCGATAATCAGAAATATGCCGGTGTCTTTAGCTCAAGTGTGCAGCTCGCCCGCGCGCTGGGCGCTGAAGTGGTCGCCGAGGGCGTTGAGACACAGGACCAGCTTACCGAAGTCGAGCGTTATGGCTGTCGATATGTACAAGGCTATTTCTATTACAAGCCAATGCCGGCCGAGACTTGCCTCGACATTATCAGCGGCCAGGTGTCCTCTGTCGCCTAATTCGAGCGGTGTCGTGCGCTCATGAAAAAAGCCCGCACCATTTCGGCGCGGGCTTTGATATTTCTACCTGATCGGCGGGACTATTCGTCCATCGCCTCCAGTTCAGCTTCGTAGCGTGCACGATCAGCAGCGCCGCGGGCTTCTTCGTCGCGGTCGACCAGTTCGATGACGGCGCGCGGGGCGTTATCACCGTGGCGGAAGCCAGCTTTCAGAACGCGGGTGTAACCACCAGAGCGATCTTTGTAGCGCTCACCGAACACTTCGAATAGTTTCTTTACAGCCGCTTCGTCACGAACCTTAGAGATCGCTTGACGACGGGCGTGCAGATCACCGCGCTTTGCGAGCGTGATCAGCTTGTCCATGAATGGCTTCATCTCTTTCGCTTTTGGCAGAGTCGTGACGATCTGCTCATGCTCGATCAGAGAAGCTGCCATATTGGCAAACATCGCCTTGCGGTGCGAGGCTGTGCGGTTCAGCTTACGATGTGCGATGCCGTGGCGCATTTTGGTCTCCTTGCGTGCCCTCTCGGGCATACACTCCTATAGGTGGTCGTCGTATTTCTTGGCGAGCGCCTCGATATCTTCTGGCGGCCAATCTGGCACATCCATACCGAGGTGAAGGCCCATTCCGGCCAAGACTTCTTTGATTTCGTTCAGCGACTTGCGGCCGAAGTTCGGGGTGCGGAGCATTTCCGCCTCGGACTTCTGGATCAGGTCACCAATGTAAACGATGTTGTCGTTCTTCAGGCAGTTCGCAGAGCGAACTGACAGTTCCAGCTCGTCGACTTTCTTGAGCAGGACTGGGTTGAAGCCGAGATCGCTCTCTTCAGTCTGGCTAGAGCTTTCAGACTCTGGCTCATCAAACGTGATGAAGAGTTGCAGCTGGTCCTGCATGATGCGCGCCGCGTAAGCGACAGCGTCTTCAGGCGTGATCGAGCCATCAGTCTCAACCGTCAACGTCAACTTGTCATAGTCGAGGACCGTTCCCTCACGGGTGTCTTCAACTTGGTAGCCAACGCGGCGAACTGGCGAATAGATCGCGTCCACTGGGATGAAGCCGATTGGCGCATCTTCAGGGCGGTTCTCAGTCGCTGGAACATAACCTTTGCCGGTCGCAACGGTGAATTCCATGTGCAGGTTCGCACCATCGTCGAGCGTACAAATCACGTGATCAGGATTCAGGATCTTCACATCACCTGGCGTTTCGATTTGGCCAGCTTTGACCTCACCTTTGCCAGACGCTTTGAGGATCATGCGCTTTGGCGCATCTGAAACCATATCAACGGCAACTTGCTTCAGGTTCAGGATGATCGTGGTGACATCTTCACGCACGCCCTGGATCGAAGAAAACTCGTGAACAACACCGTCAATCTGGACACCGGTGATCGCAGCGCCCTGGAGAGACGACAGCAAGATGCGGCGCAGCGCATTGCCCAAAGTCGTTCCAAAACCGCGCTCAAGCGGCTCAACAACAAGCTTAGAAAGACGGGCGGCATCGCGGCCACCCTCAACAACTGGACGATTCGGGCGGATCAGCGCCTTCCAGTTGCGGTCATTTACGATCATGTCTTCGGCTTCGGTCATGCTCAGCCTTTCTGCAAATTCAGATTAATAACGGACTATACGCGGCGACGCTTTGGTGGGCGGCAACCATTGTGCGGGATCGGTGTGGTGTCGCGGATCGCGGTCACAGTCAGGCCAGCCGCCTGAAGGGCACGAAGCGCGCTCTCACGGCCAGAGCCTGGTCCACGAACGTTGACTTCAACCGTTTGAAGGCCATGCTCCATGGCTTTCTTTGCGGCATCCTCTGCGGCGACCTGCGCAGCATAAGGGGTCGACTTACGAGATCCTTTGAAACCCATAGCGCCAGCTGAAGACCAAGAAATGGCATTCCCTTGCGCGTCTGAGATGGTGATCATCGTGTTGTTGAAGCTAGAGTTAACATGCACAACGCCGGAAGTGATATTCTTCCGGGCGCGGCGTGCTACGCGAGTTGTCTGACGGGCCATCTCTCGAAGATCCTATTTCTTCTTGCCGGCAATCGGCTTGGCTGGGCCCTTACGGGTCCGAGCGTTGGTGTGCGTACGCTGGCCGCGAACCGGCAGGCGCTTACGATGACGAAGACCGCGATAGCAACCAAGGTCCATAAGACGTTTGATATTCATCGACACTTCACGGCGAAGGTCACCCTCAACCATATAGTCGCTATCAATCGTTTCACGGATTTTGATGACTTCTGCATCAGACAGATCTGCCACACGGCGCTCTGGGGTGATGCCAATCTTCTCACAAATTTCGTCGGCTTTGGCTGGGCCAATGCCATGAATGTAACGCAGCGCGATTGGAACGCGCTTATTCGTCGGTATATTGACGCCTGCAATACGGGCCAAAGCCAGTCTCCTAATAGTTCAAAAAGAAAGCCGCAGTTCGCACAGCAAAAATACCGCTGCCCGCTTGCAGACTCATCCTCTTAACGAAGTGCGTCGTTATAGACGCAACAATTGGTACGTCAACCACTGAATCAGCGGTTCACGCAGCTTCAAACAGCCTCTTTCAAGGCCGCATCGATTCCCCCACTAACCTCATCGATTGAGGCCATGCCGTCAACCTCATGCAAGATCCCACGCTCAGCATAAATCGGGACTAGAGGTGCGGTATCTGCATTATACTTTTCCAAGCGAACCGAGAAGGTTTCCGGATTATCATCTTTCCGGCCCTGCTCTTCAAACCGCTTGGTGACGCGCTCCAGCAGAGCCGCCTCATCCACAACCAAGCGAATAACCGTGTCGACTTTCTCGCCGCGGCTTTCGAGCAGTTTATCAAGCGCCTGCGCCTGACCAACGGTCCGTGGGAAGCCATCATAGATAAAGCCAGCTGCGCCCTTATTGCGATCGAGCTGATCGTCGATCAAAGCGATCACGATCTCGTCCGAGACAAGCGCCCCTGATTCCAAGATGGATTTCACTTTATTGCCAAGCTCAGAGCCCGACGCCACAGCTGCGCGCAGCATGTCGCCGGTAGAGAGTTGGATATAGCCGCGTTCTGCGACAAGTTTCTTGGCCTGCGTGCCTTTACCGGCCGCTGGCGGTCCAAACAGGATCAGATTCATTTCTTTCGCTTGCCTCCCAACCGCGATTTCTTGATCAACCCTTCATACTGGTGAGCAATCAAGTGAGACTGAATTTGCGTCACTGTATCCATGGTCACCGAAACCACAATGAGGAGGCTGGTCCCACCAATATAGAATGGGATGCCCGGCACATAGCGGCGCAGGATTTCTGGCATCAAGCAGACGAAGACCAAGTAAATCGCACCGATCGTGGTGAGTCGAGTAAGCACATAGTCGAAGTAGGCCGCGGTGTTTTTACCAGGGCGAATACCTGGAACGAAGCCGCCATACTTGCGCAGATTGTCTGCCGTCTCTTCCGGGTTGAACATGATCGAGGTGTAGAAGAACGTAAAGAACGCGACCAACACACCGTATGTGATAATATAGGTCCAGCTGCCGGGCGAGAAGGCTGTCGCCATCCAAGCTACGAAACCGCCATCCGCCGTCGCGTCTGCCGCAACAGCTGTGTTGCCACCCATGATGCCAACAGCTGTCAGCGGCAGCATCAGGATCGCAATCGCGAAGATTGGCGGGATAACGCCAGATGTATTGAGCTTCAGCGGCATGAACGAGCTTTGGCCCTGTGCAGCCTGGTTTGCCGCCTGCTGGCGCTTTGGATACTGGATCAGAACTCGGCGCTGCGAGCGCTCGATGAACACGATGAAGACGGTCAGAGCAATGACCAGAGCCGCAACGCCAACGACGAAGACGACATTGATCCCCTGCTCTCGCGAGCCGCTAAACAAGTTGAAGATCGCGCGTGGCATCTCGGCAATAATTCCTGCAAAGATGATCAGCGAGATTCCGTTCCCGACGCCGCGCGCGGTGATTTGCTCACCCATCCACATCAGGAACATGGTCCCGCCTGTGAAGGTCGTCACAGCGGTCAGGACGAAGAACCATTGTGGCATACTGTCATAAGCCGCACCCGACAGGCCCATTGAGATACCGAAGCTTTGCACGACAGCAAAAGCCAGCGTCAGATAACGCGTATACTGGTTGATTTGTTTCCGGCCCGATTCGCCTTCTTTCTTGAGCTTCTCAAGCGAAGGCACAGACGAAGTCATCATCTGGATGATGATCGAGGCCGTAATATAAGGCATCACGTTAAGCGCGAAGATACTCATTCGCTCAATCGCGCCGCCGGCAAACATATTCATGTTACCAAGCATGCCGCCCGACTGGCTCGCAAAAAGGGTCGCGAACTGAGCTGGGTCAATGCCCGGCAGCGGGATGTAGGTTCCGAGCCGATACAAGAACAGCACAAACAGAGTGAACAGGATGCGGCTCTGCAGGTCCTTCGCCTTCGCAAAGGTCCCGAAATTCATATTCCGCGCGAGTTGTTCAGCAGCAGTGGCCAAGGGGGACTCCTTCTCCCGGAAACACTTTCGCCGCCAAGATTGGCGGCGAAAGCTGATTTGTGAAGACGTTTAGTGGAAAAAGCTAGAGGATTAATCTGCTTTTTCTGTCGGGACAGGTCCGGTCAAAGTGACCTTTCCGCCCGCCTTCTCGATCGCTTCAACCGCTGCCTTAGAGGCGCCAGTGACAGTGATTTTCACCTTTTTAGGGGCATCACCTTTCGCCAACAGACGTACACCGTCTTTGAGGCGACGCACAACACCTGTCGCAACGAGATCTGCTTCCGTGATCTCTTTTTTTGTATCCAGTTTGCCAGCTTCGATCGCTTTCGACAGGATGCCGAGATTGAGCCAAGCGTGGTTCTTGGAGTTGCGGGCTGTAAAGCCGCGCTTTGGCAGACGCATATAGATTGGCATCTGGCCGCCCTCGAAGCCATTAATGGCAACACCGGAACGAGACTTTTGACCTTTGACCCCGCGGCCACCGGTCTTGCCTTTGCCAGAACCAACGCCGCGACCAACACGGTGGCGGTTTTTCGTTGAGCCTGCTGCAGGTGAAAGTTCGTTGAGTTTCATGAGTTCTATCCCTCGACGACTTCGACAAGGTGAGACACCTTGTTGATCATGCCGCGAACGGCTGGTGTATCTTCCAGCGTCCGGGTGCGGCCGATCTTATTCAGACCAAGGCCGACCAGTGTTTGACGCTGATCTGGTGCGCGACGGATCGGGCTACCGGTCTGGCGCACTGTGACGGTGGCTTTTGCTTTTGCCATTGGTCAGATCCTCTTCTCTTACGCGTCAGCCGCTTCGGCCATGCCAGCTTCAGACGCACCATCGGTCCGACGACCAACAATGTCCTGAACTTTCAGACCGCGCTTCGACGCAACTGAACGCGGGCTCGCCTGATTGACGAGCGCGTTAAAGGTCGCGCGAACCATGTTGTACGGGTTAGACGAGCCGATAGACTTACCAACAACGTCCTGGATGCCGAGCACTTCCATAACGGCGCGCATCGGACCACCCGCAATCACGCCGGTACCGGGAGGCGCTGCGCGGAGAACCACTTTACCAGCGCCGTGACGGCCGCGGCCATCATGATGCAGGGTGCGGCCTTCACGAAGCGGCACGCGAACCATGTTGCGCTTTGCTTCTTCAGTGGCTTTGCGGATCGCCTCAGGCACTTCGCGGGCTTTACCCTTACCGAAGCCTGCGCGGCCCTTTTGGTCACCGACAACGACGAGCGCTGCGAAACCAAAATTCTTACCACCTTTAACGGTCTTAGCGACGCGGTTGATGCCGACCAGTTTATCGACGAATTCGCTTTGCTGCTCTTCGTCGCGATCTTTGCGGCGTCCGCGGCCTCGACCTCTTTCTTCAGCCATGGTGACTCTCCTAGAACTTCAGACCGCCCTCACGGGCGGCGTCTGCCAGGGCTTTCACCCGGCCATGGAACACATAACCACCGCGATCGAAGACAACATCTTCAATCCCGGCTTTCTTCGCGCGCTCAGCAACCGCTTTACCGACTTTTGCAGCCGCTTCGATTGTGCTGGTCGATTTCAGACCTTTGCGAACATCAGCTTCCAGAGTGGAGGCAGATGCCAAAGTCACACCCTGCTCATCATCAATGATTTGAGCAGAAATGTTCTTGCCTGAGCGTGCCACAGACAAACGAGCCTTGCCTTCCGCAGTTTTGCGGAGCTTGGCGCGTGAGCGTTGCTGGCGACGAAGGAATTTTTCGCGTGAGGACAACATGACTATTTCTTCTTGCCTTCCTTACGGCGGACGTATTCGCCCTGATAACGAACACCCTTGCCTTTATACGGCTCTGGGCGGCGGTAATTGCGGATCTCTGCAGCGACCTGACCAACGACTTGCTTATTGGCCCCAGAGATTTCGATCTCTGTCGGCTTTGCGCATTTGATCTCGATGCCGTCCGGCGCCTTGTAGATCACGTCGTGGCTGAAGCCGAGCGCCAGTTTAAGGTCTTTGCCTTGCATCTGTGCGCGGTACCCAACGCCAACGAGTTCGAGGGTCTTCTTGAAACCTTCAGTTGCGCCTTGCACCAGGTTTGCAGCGTTAGAGCGTGTTGTGCCCCAAAGCGTACGTGCTGATGGATCAAGCGCCTGCGCGAAGGTCATCTTCTTGCGGCCCTTCTCGTCATTGACGCGAATCTTTTCATTCGCGGCTGTGACCAGATCGTTGCGCGGATTGATGCGCAGCTCTTCACCTTCAAGCTCAGCTGAGATCAATTCCGGCAGCTCAAGAGAAAGCTCGCCCTTCGGGCCTTTTGCTTTCAGCAATTGGCCTTCGATCGTGACCGTCGTGCCTGACGGGACAGAGATTGGAAGTTTGCCAATACGAGACATATTAGTTCACCCTTCCCCTAGAATACTCGGCAGAGAATTTCGCCGCCGACATTCTCGTTGCGCGCAGTGTTGTCAGACATCACGCCCTTCGAGGTCGACAGGATCGAAATCCCAAGCCCGTTACGAACCAACGGAATGTCGCTCTTAGAAGAGTAGACACGCCGTCCTGGCTTCGACACACGACGGATCTCAGAGATCACCGGCGTACCATCGAAATACTTCAGTTCAATTTCGAGATGCTTGTGACCGTCTTTTTCGATCTCAGCATACCCACGAATGTAACCCTCGCCTTGCAGCACTTCGAGCACACGTGCGCGAAGTTTTGAGGCTGGTGTTACAACCTTGTCCATACCACGCATTTGCGCGTTACGGATGCGGGTCAGCATATCACCGAGGGGATCAGAAAATGACATTATATTCCCTCCTTACCAGCTAGACTTGACGAGACCTGGGATCTTACCAAGTGAGCCAAGCTCACGAAGGGCGATCCGAGACATCTTCAGTTTGCGGTAGTAACCGCGCGGACGACCAGACACTTCACAACGATTGCGAACCCGGTTGGGAGCAGAGTTGCGAGGAAGTTCAGCCAGTTTCAGACGCGCTTTAAAACGCTCTTCCAAAGGCAGATCTTCGTTCAATGCGATCGCTTTAAGCTCTTCGCGTTTGGCCGCATAACGTTCGACCAGGCGCTTACGCTTGTCATTCCGCTCAACAGCACTCTTCTTAGCCATTACAGTCTTCCTCTAGTGCTAGTTTCGGAACGGGAAGCCGCACTGCGCGAGCAGGCTCTTGGCTTCTTCGTTCGAGTTGGCGGTGGTACAAACAATAATGTCCATACCGCGAATATCGTCGACATCGTCATAGTTGATCTCTGGGAACACGAGTTGTTCCTTGAGGCCCATGGCGAAATTGCCGCGTCCATCAAAGCTCTTGCCATTGAGACCGCGGAAATCTTTCACGCGTGGCAATGCGATGTTGGTCAGACGATCCAGGAATTCGAACATCCGGTCCCGGCGCAGCGTCACTTTACAGCCAATCAGCATGTCTTCGCGCAGCTTAAAGCCAGCGATTGACTTGCGGGCCTTTGTGGCAACCGGCTTTTGACCAGCGATCTTTTCCATCTCGGCCAGAGCCGTTTTGATCTTCTTGGAATCAGCGACAGCTTCGCCAACGCCCATATTGATCACGACTTTGTCGATCTTCGGGATCTGCATGTCATTCGTGTAGCCAAACTCTTCCTTGAGTTGGGACCGAATCTGCTCGTCATACTTCTTCTTGAGGCGAGGAGTGTAGTCTTTAGACATCTAGAGCCTCTCCTGAACGTTTGGCAAAGCGGGTTTTCCGGCCATGCTCATCTGTTTTAAACCCAACGCGTGTTGGCTTGCCGTCCCGCGGGTCCATCATCGCAACATTTGAAACGTGAATTGGTGCTTCAAATGAGTTGATGCCGCCCTGAGGATTTTCTTGGCTTGGCTTAGTGTGACGCTTCACAACGTTCACGCCGCGAACAACCACACGATCTTCAGCGGGAATGACTTTCAACACTTCGCCCTCTGCGCCTTTATTACGGCCAGTGAGAACGATAACGCGGTCACCCTTTTTCACTTTCGCAGCCATAGCTACAGCACCTCCGGCGCCAGAGAGACGATCTTCATGTGGTTCTTCGCGCGCAGTTCACGTGGAACAGGCCCAAAGATCCGAGTGCCGATCGGCTCATTGTTATTGTTGATCAGGACAGCCGCATTGGTGTCGAACCGGATGGTTGACCCGTCTGGGCGGTTAATGTCCTTAGCGACACGAACGACGACGGCACGACGCACGTCACCCTTCTTTACGCGGCCGGTCGGAATTGCTTCCTTGACCGAAACCACAATTACGTCACCTACAGAAGCGTAACGACGTCCGGCACCGCCCAGCACTTTAATGCACTGAACACGGCGGGCGCCAGAATTGTCCGCGACCCGTAGGTTGGACTGCATCTGGATCATGCGTCGCCTCCATCAGATGGAATGACTTCCCAACGCTTGAGCTTTGAACGCGGCGGACACTCACGGATCGTGATGGTCTGCCCTTCTACTGCAGCATTGTCTTCGTCGTGTGCGTGATACCGCTTAGAGCGACGCACGGTTTTCTTAAGCAGCGGGTGGAGGAAACGTCGCTCCACGCGCACGATCGCGGTCTTGTCCTGCTTGGTCGAGACCACTACGCCTTCCATAACACGTCTAGGCATATCTTACTCCTACGCCTCAGCGTCCGCGCGGGCCTGCTCGCGAAGCAGGGTCTGGACGCGAGCGATATCGCGACGGACGACCTTGATGCGGGCGGTCTTTTCCAACTGGCCAGTGGCCTGCTGGAAGCGGAGATTGAACTGTTCCTTCTTCAGCTGCAGGAGCTCTTCCTTCAGCTGATCCGGGCTCTTAGAACGGAGATCAGAAGCTTTAGCCATGCTTAAATTCCCTCAATCCGGCGGACGATCTTCGTGCGGATTGGCAGCTTAGCTGCACCGAGGCGGAGCGCTTCGAGCGCGACCTCATCCGGAACACCGTCGATTTCAAACAAGATGCGACCAGGCTGAACGCGCGCGACCCAACGGTCGACAGAGCCTTTACCTTTACCCATCCGAACTTCGATTGGCTTGGCTGTGACCGGCGTGTCTGGGAAGACACGGATCCAAACCTTACCTTGACGCTTCATCTCGCGGGTAACGGCCCGACGAGTTGCTTCGATTTGGCGTGCGGTGACGCGCTCAGGCTCAAGAGCTTTGAGACCAAACGAGCCAAAAGCGATCGAATAGCCACCCTTAGCGGTGCCTTTGATCCGGCCTTTGAACGCCTTACGGTATTTTGTACGTTTCGGCTGACGCATCTCTTATGCTCCTGCCTGTGGGCCCGAAGCCGGACCACGCTGATTGCTAGAGCGCGCACGAGACTCACCAGAAGTCTCCGCACGGCGATCACGAGCCATTGGATCATGCTCCATGATCTCGCCTTTATAGATCCAGATCTTGATGCCGATGATGCCGTATGTGGTCAGCGCTTCGGCTGTGCCATAATCGATATCCGCACGCAGTGTGTGAAGCGGAACAGATCCCTCAGAATACTGCTCAGTCCGCGCAATCTCAGCACCGCCAAGACGGCCAGAGACCATGATCTTCACACCTTCAGCGCCGAGACGCATCGTGTTCTGGATCGAGCGCTTCATCGCACGGCGGAAAGATCCGCGACGCTCAAGCTGGCGCGCAATGTCTTCAGCAACCAAAGTTGCATCAAGCTCAGGCTTGCGGATTTCAACCAGGTTCACACGAACTTCGTCGTCAGTCATTTTAGACAGCTGACGGCGCAGGCCCTCAATGTCCGCACCTTTCTTACCGATGACCAGACCTGGACGCGCGGTGTGAATGGTGACGAGGCATTTCTTGTGAGGACGCTCGATGATAATCTTAGAGATACCGGCCTGACCGAGACGCTTTTTGATATGCTTCTGGATGGCGAGGTCTTCATGAAGAAGACGACCGAAATCCGCGCTATCAGCATACCAGCGGCTGTCAGAGGTCCGGTTGATCCCGAGACGTAGACCGATAGGATTTACTTTCTGACCCATTACGCGGCCTCCGCTTCTTGAGACGTGTCACGCAGGACAACCGTCAGCTGCGCAAATGGCTTCATGATCCGAGCGGCGCGACCACGTGCACGAGCGCGGATACGCTTCATGACGAGGTTTTTACCGACATGGGCTTCAGCAACGACCAGGCTATCAATATCCAGGTCGTGGTTGTTTTCAGCATTGGCGACCGCGCTTTTCAAAAGCTTGCGAACGTCGGCAGCAGCGCGCTTACGAGAGAATTGCATCTCATCGATCGCTTTCTGGACCGGCATACCGCGGATCTGCTGTGCCAGCAGGTTCAGCTTTTGCGGGCTAGAACGATACATGCGCAGAACTGCGCGTGCTTCGTTTGATGCCTGCTTTGGAGGATTCTTGGCTTGACCCATGATTATCTCCGCTTCGCTTTCTTGTCCGCACCGTGACCGTAATAGGTCCGGGTTGGAGCGAACTCACCAAGCTTGTGTCCGACCATTTCCTCGTTGATGAGGACGGGGACAAACTTGTTGCCATTGTGAACCTGAAAATTCAGGCCGACGAATTGTGGCAGGATGGTCGACCGACGTGACCAGGTCTTGATGACCTCACGACGTTCAGACGCTTGCGCCTTTTCGGCCTTCTTCAGGAGGTAGCCGTCGACAAACGGGCCTTTCCAGACGGAACGTGGCATTCTCTACGTCTCCTTAGCGTTTCGCGTTACGGCGACGGATGATCAAACGATCCGAAGCCTGTTTCCGGCGGGTCTTTGGCCCGCGTGTTTTCTTACCCCAAGGCGTCACTGGGTGACGTCCACCGGAGGACTTACCTTCACCACCACCGTGCGGGTGATCGACCGGGTTCATAACCACGCCGCGAACGTGCGGACGCTTGCCTTTGTGGCGGTTACGACCGGCTTTACCCATCACCTGGTTCATATTGTCTGGGTTCGACACGGCGCCGATTGTGGCGATGCACTGATCAGGAACCATCCGAAGCTCGCCAGAGGTGAGCTTGATCTGTGCGTAACCAGAGTCGCGACCAACCAGCTGAGCGTAGCACCCTGCAGACCGCACCATTTGCGCGCCCTTAAGAGGCTTCATCTCAATATTGTGGATGATCGTACCAACAGGAATGTTCTTCAGCGGAAGAACGTTGCCTGGCTTAATGTCAGCGGTCGTTGAAGAGATGACCGTGTCACCGACAGCAAGACGCTGCGGCGCAAGAATGTAAGACAGCTCGCCATCTTCATACTTGATCAGCGCGATAAACGCGGTGCGGTTCGGATCATACTCGAGACGCTCAACCGTTGCCGGCACATCCCACTTGTTCCGCTTAAAGTCGATCTTCCGGTAAAGACGTTTAGCGCCGCCGCCTTTATGGCGCGCGGTCATCCGGCCTTTATTGTTGCGACCGCCGGTCTTGGTCAGACCTTCGGTGAGCATTTTTACCGGGCGGCCTTTGTGCAGCTCTGAGCGGTCCACGAGGACCAGCTGACGACGACCTGGCGAGGTAGGTTTGTATGTCTTTAAAGCCATCTAAATCTCCTACAGGCCCGTCGTGATATCGACAGACTGGCCGTCTTTGAGAGTCACGATCGCCTTTTTGAAGTCCGAACGACGACCGAGCTGACCGCGAAAACGCTTGGTCTTACCCTTAACCAGGATCGTATTGACCTTGGTGACGTCGACTTTGAATAGAGTTTCGACCGCTTCTTTGATGTCTGGCTTGGTGGCCGTCAGAGGAACTCGAAAGATGATCTTGTTCTCTTCAGCGACCAGCGTCGACTTCTCCGTAATGATCGGAGCCAGAAGCGTGTCATAATTGTGAGGCTTGATATCAGCCATGGATTAAGCCTCCGCTTTTGCGCCATTGAAGCGCGCATCGATGCTTTCCAGCGCATCTTTGGTCAGAACCAAAGTTTTGCGGCGAAGCACATCATAAACATTGAGACCAGCGACTGGCAGAACGTCCACGTTTGGAATGTTCTGTGCCGCTTTGGCGAAATTCGCGTCGACTTCGGCGCCGCCAATGATCAGAGCGTTTGACAGACCAAGTTTGGCCAGTTTCGCAGACAGATCTTTGGTCTTCGCAGCTTTCAGCTCAGCTTTGTCGAGCACAAGCAGAGCGTCAGCTTTGACTTTAGATGACAGCGCGTGAGCCAGAGCCATTTTGCGGACTTTCTTAGGAAGACCGTGCGCATGGCTGCGAACACGTGGGCCGTGCGCAACCGCACCACCAACAAAGATGTTCGCGTTCTTAGACCCGTGACGAGCGCCGCCAGAGCCTTTCTGGCGAATGTATTTCTTGGTTGTGACAGAGACGTCCGCACGCTCCTGGGTCTTGTGAGTCCCAGCTTGGCGCTTGGCGAGCTGATAACGAACCATGCGCTGAATGACGTCGCCGCGGATCTCTTCGATCCCGAACACCGCATCATCGACAGTGGCTTTACCAGCGGCTTTGCCTTCAAGAGTTTTGACGGAGAGTTCCATTATTCAGCACCCTCTTTCAGAAGTTTCTTCAGGAGGTCTTGGTCGACTTTCGCGCGCGGCTGACCGCCTGCGAGAATGTCTTTAGCCTGACCAACCCAATCTTCGTTTGCAGCATCTTCAGCAACACCGAGCTCTTCGAGCAGAGCGGCGCGCTCATCGTCAGCCATCGCAACGAAACTAGACAATGTGCCGAGGCCTTTTTCTTTCAGAGCCTCTTCTGTCTTCGGACCGATGCCGTCGACAAGAACGATATTGTCAGCTGCGGTGCCTTCAATCTTCACATCGCCAGCTGGCGCGTCAGATTTTGCAGGCGCTTTAAAAGAACCCTCCGCTGGAGCATCAGCATGGAGGGCTTTCTTTACCGCGTCGCGGATTTCTACAAATGAACCGGCTGCACCTGGGATCGCACCTTTGACGAGCACGAGACCGCGCTCAACATCTGTACGTACGATTTCGAGGTTCTGGACAGTCTTGCGATCAACACCATAGTGACCGGCCATTTTCTTACCTTTGAAAACGCGGCCTGGATCTTGGCACTGACCTGTCGAACCGTGCGAACGGTGAGAGATCGACACACCGTGAGAGGCGCGAAGACCACCAAAGTTCCAACGCTTCATCGCACCGGCAAAACCTTTACCGATAGAAACGCCAGCAACGTCGACTTTTTGACCAGGAACAAAATGATCGGCCTGAACTTCAGCGCCGACCTCTGGCAGAGCGATGTCAGATTTGACACGGAACTCTGAAACTTTTGCTTTTGGCGCGACACCCGCTTTGGCGAACTGCTCACGCTGTGCTTTCGCGGTGCGCTTCGCTTTCTTTTCGCCAGCACCCATCACAACAGCTGTGTAGCCGTCGGTGCGCTTGACCTGTCCACCCTTTTTGGTGGTCACGTCGCGCTCTTCTTCGGTGCGGAGGCCGACAACCTGACAGCCGTCGAGTGCGAGAACAGTGACCGGCACGTGGCGGCCTGCTTCGCTAAATACGCGTGTCATGCCCAGTTTACGAGCGAGCACGCCAGATCGTTGAGCTGGAAGCGCCATTAGCGAGCTCCCTCAAGCTTGATCTCGATACCAACACCAGCAGACAGGTCGAGCTTCATCAGCGCGTCGACGGTTTGCGGGGTCGGGTCAACAATGTCGAGAATACGCTTGTGCGTACGGATCTCGAATTGCTCACGAGACTTTTTATTGACGTGTGGGGACCGGTTGACTGTGAAGCGCTCTTTGCGGGTCGGCAGTGGGATCGGCCCACGTACTTCTGCGCCGGTGCGCTTGGCAGTCGAAACGATTTCGCGTGCCGACAAATCGAGCGCGCGGTGATCGAAGGCTTTCAGCCGGATCCTGATATTCTGTTTTTCCATCCTGCGATGTCCGTTCACGTAAAAACCACACATCCAGGCAGCACAGCTCTCTGAGCGCCCAGACACGAGGAAATCCAGTTGTTCGTTTCGGTTGCCAGCGTTTGCCTATAAGGCACGGCCTAGCTTGCGAAGGGTGGCCAATACGGGAATCAATCGTCCCCGTCAACAGGGGTGTCTGCAGATTCTGCGACGCTGGCAGATTTGCGATCTCTGCGCCGCCCACGAACACCGCATCATGGTAAATCAATCGCCCACATTTTTCCAGGATCGCTTAGCGCATCTTTCAAACGAGAATGCGAGATCAGGCGCAACGTTTGATCGGGGACAGTTATCATGCGCACGGTTTTACACTCGCTTTTTATGGGCGCGGGTCTCATTGCTCTTTCTGCTTGTGGCGGAGGCGGCGGCGGCGATGTCGCGCCAGGTGCCGCAACCAGCGCTGCACCGCCAACGTCCCCACCGCCTTCGCCAGGGTCTCCGCCCCCACCACCTCCGCCTCCGCCGGTTGCGACGTCGAGTGTTGGCAATGTGTCGAAAGCAACCAGCGGCGGCCTACCGTCGAGCCTCCGCAACGCAGCTGAGCGCCGCGCTTTTCCGCACTATATTGGCTCTTTGAAAGACCTAACCGGGCGCCATCCGAAACAATTGCCAATGCGCACCTATTTCGCGGCCTGTGAAACCGACACCGATCGCCCACGCATGTTTGTCTCAATGACACTTGAGGATACCAGCGTCAGCGCCGATCCAGATATCCCAACGCTCGGGTCTGTGATTGAGACTGTCTACGATCCCGCGACCAAATCCCTGCGCCGGACCGGCAATGAAACCACGATCCCGATGTGCCAGGAAACCCATGGCATTGTCGCCAGCAATGACTGTTCCCGGGTTGCTGTGCTTTGTAATACAGACTTTGAAGCGCCAGCCTCAGAGAACCTGTCCTTCACCAAGGATCTGGTCGAGGACTATCCCTACTCGCGGATCGACCAGCCGAACAACGAAGCGCAGGTCAACGCACGCTTAAGCGACACGGCCGCCCGGCAGAATGCCTATCGCTATAATGGCGAGGTTTGGCTGCTTGAATGGGACGGCGTTTCGCTCGCCAGCCAACCAGACCGCTATGTGATCCACAAAGCCGTCGGCGGCCAGCAACTCGCGGCCACCACCCTCGCCTATTCAGAAAGCCAAGATGTCTATGGCGCTGCCTTCACCACCAACTCCTTTGATGATGGCGGCGGCCGACATAAAAGCGGCGCGCTGATGATCATTGACCGGGATGGCTGGGTGCTGAACCCGGATGACCCGAACAATAATGATCGCGAACGCGGCTGGACCTGGGGCTGCGGCGGCGGTCATGTCCTCCACATGCGCGTTTTCTATAATCCCTTCACCGGACATTTCGGAACGCTGTGCACGACCGACGGTGCGAAATATTGGAACGCCCAAAACAAAGGCGCCATCGCAGTCAAAATGGAAACCTCCTCGACGATCTTTGAAGGCTATGAGAATTTCATCGTCGCCTCACACAATTCAGCGATCACAAATGGTGGCGGCCATAAGGTTCTGCCAATTGAGGATAATCTTTCCATCGTTGCCTTGGTTGGGACCGATCTGATCCCTGAGGGTGACGCCGACTATGCTGCTTTCATTGCAAAGGAAGAGGCTTTCGCGATCGAGCGCGGACGTCCAGAGCGCGGTATCGAGGCCTGTGACTGGAGCTGGGGCGAACCGTGCGAACGCATCTATATGGAAGAGTGGTATTATGAGAATGGCCGCACCAATTATCCTACCTTCCGCGGCGGGTTCTGGGGCGGCAACTATACCGCGCACGAACTGACCAAGATCGGAATCCAACATATTGGCGCGAATGGCCGCAACGAGATTGATAACGCCGTCCAGCGCGTCAAATGGGTGGTCGAGGATGATGACTGCATGCTCGGTGCCCCTCAGCTGACGGATCTAGAGAATGGCCGCTTTCTGCTCGGCTGGGCCAAGTTCCAATGCTTGAGTGACGGAACCAGTCTTCGTCGCTTTGCCGGCGCGCACACGCTGCATCCGAAAGAATACTATCTGATGGAGATCGATGCCGACGGGAATCGCCTAACCGAGCCTGTCCGCATCGACAGCACGGGCTGGGGCAGCATGGATGAGATGGTTTCACTCGGCGACGGCAAAGTCGCTTGGGCCTATATTCCTAATCCCGAGATTAGCGAGAATGGTAGCTTTACCGATCCGTTCCAGAGTGATTGGGAATTTATGGTCTATCAGTCGCCATCCGGCGGTTAGCGCGGTCACGCTTTAACCGAAAATTTGGCCGATCCGTCTACGCCTAGGCACAAATAGGAGGTACGGCCATGCAAAGAATGATCGACACACCAACTGGGCAAATCTCTGTCCATGTTGAGGGCAGCGGTCCCGTGATCCTTTGCGTGCATGGCTGGCCTGAGCATTCCTGGTCGTGGCGCCACCAAGTCCGGCATTTCACTGACAAAGGTTACACGGTCGCCGCGATGGATGTTCGCGGCTATGGCGACAGCGCCGCGCCAAAAGAGATTGAACCCTATGCGCTGAAAAACCTCGCGGCCGACACCGCTGCCGTGATTGAAGCGCTGAGCGATGAGCCGGTCATCCTGTTTGGCCATGATTGGGGCGCGCCGATCACCTATTCAACCGGGCTTCTATTTCCAGAAAACGTCCGCGCCATCGCTGGGATGAGCGTGCCTTACACACCGGCCAGCGAGGTCTCGCTTCTAGATCTGATGAAGATGGTCCATGCGGGCAAGTTCTTCTACATGATCTATTTCCAAGACGAAGGCGTGCCAGAAGCCGAGTTTGGCGCAAACCCACGCGCCGCGTTGCGCAAGATCTATTATGGCATCTCCGGCAATGCCGCGAGCGACGGGTTAAACGCAGACAAGCCCGCCGACGCCAAAATGCTAGACGGCCTGGTGGACCCAGATCCCCTCCCCGCTTGGCTGACCGAACAAGACCTCGACATCTATGTCGACGCATTTGCAAAGTCGGGCTGGCACGGACCGTTCAATCGCTACCGCGCGCTCGACTTGGATCATCAATATTCAGAACCCGTGCGCGGAAAATCCCTGACCATGCCCTCCTGCTTCATTGGCGGAGAGAAAGACCCGGTTCGGAGCTTTGTGCCAGGCATGGACATGTACGCATCAGCAGGCACGGGCTGCGACGACTTCCGAGGGGCAACAATCATTCAGGGCGCTGGCCATTGGGTCCAGCAAGAAGCGCCAGACGCGACCAATGCCGCTTTGGACGATTTCCTCGCCGGGCTGTAATCACCGCCGCTCCACAAAAAAGTTTTGTAAGAAACTCGATTGGCCTCAGACTAAGAGGGTATGAAGCCAAGTCAGACCGCAAATCAGCTTTATATCGAGGCCGCTGACCAGTTCGCCTACGCCATGCAACGCCTGGCGCGAGCAACTGAGGCACATGCCGAACGCCGCCGCGATTTGTTGCAAGACATGCACGTCCAGCTTTGGAAGAGCCTCGCCGCCTTTGACGGTAGATGCTCTCTGAAGACTTGGGTCTACCGCGTCATTCACAATACGGCTGCGAGCCATGTCAGCCGAGAGGTTCGCCAATCGGTGGAACGTGCTGACCTGGTCGAAGCTGAACACGTGCCCGACTTTAGCGACCTGCAGGTCATGATCGAGCGCGATGACGCCCTGGCAAAGCTTCATGATTGGATCCGGAAGCTCAAAACATCGGACCGGCAGATCCTCACGCTCTATTTGGAAGATCTCAGCGCCGCCGAAATCGCAGATATTACCGGACTCAAACCCGGCGCGATCGCAACTCGCATTTCGCGCCTCAAAACCAAACTCGCTCAAGACTTCAAGGAGACATCGCAATGACAGACCATGATCCTCTCCGCGACCTGTGGG
>ERZ1740070.388-NODE-388-length-31237-cov-17.847572_pt1 | contig 31237 bp, 29 predicted proteins | sample MGYA00581734_ERZ1740070 | MGnify/ENA primary metagenome ERZ1740070 (study PRJEB43018, sample SAMN04849744) | marine metagenome | isolation source: floating plastic debris | place: Pacific Ocean | collected 2008-09-01 | study: EMG produced TPA metagenomics...
TCCTGCCCAATGGTTTTGAAATGTCGTGCCATAGTTAAATCTAGCCCCAGTCATAGATATGTGAGCAGGGTGGCTAAAGCTACATGACCTACTGCATTAAATCAGATTGTCCTAGCCCTAAAAATCCATCCACGGCAAGGCAATGTCTTGCTTGTGGTTCAGAGCTACTGCTGCGCGATCGCTATCGTGTCAGCGGTGCTTTAGGAAAGGGCGGTTTCGGCACCACATTTTTAGCCCACGACGAAGGGCTACCCGGCTGTCCTCCCTGTGTGATTAAGCAGCTGCATCCCACCGCTGAATCACCCCATGTGATGCAGATGGCGCGGGAGCTATTTGCTCGCGAAGCCAAGATCCTTGGCAAAATAGGTAACCATCCCCAGCTGCCTCGGCTGCTGGACTATTTTGAAGCCCATACAGATTTTTTTCTGGTTCAAGAATATATTCACGGAGCCACGCTTCAAAAAGAAGTAAAAACCCGAGGCTCGTTTAGTGAAGCGGGGACCAAGCAATTTTTAAGCGAAGTGCTGCCGGTGATGCAGTACATCCATCGCAATCAGGTCATCCATCGCGACATCAAGCCCGCTAACCTGATTCGCCGCGATGCGGATAAGCGGCTAGTGCTCATTGATTTTGGCGCCGTTAAAGATAAAGTTAACCCGGTTAAATCTACCGAAGAATCTGGCCATACAGCCTTAACTGCCTATGCGGTAGGCACGCCTGGCTATGCTCCCCCCGAGCAAATGGCCATGCGGCCTGTGTACGCCAGTGATATTTATGCCATCGGTGTGACCTGCCTTTATCTGCTAACGGCAAAATCCCCCAAGGAAATGTCCTACGATCCCCAATCAGGGGAAATCCTCTGGCAGCAGCACGTCAAGGTGAGCGATCACTTTGCGGGCGTATTGAGCAAAATGTTAGATATCTCGGTTCGACATCGATACAGCTCAGCTGATGCAATTTTGCGGGATCTAGATTTAGAACCCTATTTGGATAGCCTGGCCCAAAATATGGCGATTCCCACCACGGCCCCTAAGGATGTGGAACCCTCTAGTCAGCCATCGTTTAACAGTGATGAAACGGCTTCAATTTTAGGGTTAGATGACTCCCAAGCAGGGGTCTCTCCATCGGCTCGTATGGCGGCGGCGATTCGTGCACGCCGGGAGCGGCGTCAAAATACACGACCTTCGCCAATTGCGCCAAGACGCTCCTCAAGTAACTTACTGTCTAGCAGTTCTAGCCAATCAGGTCCATTTTCTGGAAACGGCAAAAAAATTACTCGCGAAGCTGTTGAAAAAGCCTATGGACGTGGGCATCGTGATTTTTCACTACAGCCTCTGTCTCGACTCAACCTGCAGCGAATGGCCCTCAGTGGTGCAAGTTTTGCGGGTGCTCAGCTCATGGACTGTAACTTGCAGGGGGCCGACTTAACCAATGTAAACATGAGCAAAGCTGACTTACGTCAATGCAACTTTAGAAACGCTAAATTATCTAACGCCTATATGGGGGAAGCTAATTTGGAAAATAGCGATCTTCGAGGGGCGAACCTGACCCGTAGTAATTTGACCGGGGCCAATCTCAGAGGAGTCAACCTATGTGGTGCAGATTTGACCGGGGCTAATTTGACGGATAGTCAACTGGCAGCGACCAAGACTAACTGGTCTACCATCTATCCCAACGGTCGTCGTGGTCTACGCTAGCCACCGACCTAAGATTTACTCGATTTACCACGGTGATTAATGCCCGGTTTCTCCTCAGCCGCGTTAGTATATCTAAGGTATTTTGTGACAGTCTGTTAATTTTATGTTTCTCGACGAGCTGACACCCCTTGTACAAGAGATTTTAGGGCAGCCTGTTGCCTTTTTTGGTGGATTTGCCTCTGGGCTGCTAAAGCTAAACCTAGGTGATGATCCAGTTAAAAGCTGGCTGGAAAATCAAGGCGCTGATGTTGCCAGCCACGATGATGACGATAACAATGCTGGTAAAGGGCCACAAACCATCTCGATTGATTAGCTAACGCCCCTCCTAGGGTGCGGTTGCTTTATTTAAGCGGTTGCCGGTGCTGCTTTAGCGAATTAACCGCTCCGTCAGATAGCCTACGAAGCAGTATCGTTCAAGTTGACTTATTCCAGTATTAGCAACGCCAGTTTGTTTGCAGCTAGACTCAGCTTTCAAGGATTGCCAAACATTACGGCTCGTGGGGTTTTATAACGGATTTCCCCAGATTTCTGTGGCTATGGCTCTAGGAGGTTACGATTGGGCCTAGTAAAGCTATAAAATCCTTGTGGTCAACTATGACTCTTTCTTCTGTGCCAGCCGCGTTATCAGACAGTGACTACGTAATTGTTGGTGTAGCCCATTGCTTTACCAAGCATGATGGTGATGTCGTACCCGTTAAGGTTTTAGAGCCGGTTCCGTCTGCTTATTTTGAGGCTCTCGTTAAAGGGGTACCGACGTCTTATAAGGCCCTTTACAGCCTTCAGCTGGGTGAGATTGTTAAGAATGACCAGCCATCGATGGACCATGTACCCACTGACGCACAGTTCTGCGAAAATTTTGTCGAACGTGCATTAGCCGCTGCAAGAACGTATCAAAGTAAAGCCGATATCAAAGAACTGGTGCCCCATGGCCAAGAGTTTTCTGAGGTCAATTTTTCAACTGATAAGAAGCGTATTTTGAATGCTGCCCACAAAGTGACGGCTGAAGACAATGTCAAACAGCACAAATACACCCACATGACGCTGTAAGCTTTAGCCGTCATCAGTCTGAGAAGCTTCTATGGCAACAAGCTATAGAACTAACGTAAGTAACAAAAAAGAAGCACTTTAGAAGATAAAAGTGCTTCTTTTTTGTTATTAATCGTTTGAAGTCTTGGAATAACTGTCTAATGCTGCTAGTCAATCCGTTGGAATTGTAACTCCAAAAAACAGTTTTGATGAGCCCAGAAAACTGAAATATTCCATTATAAATGGAGATATTCCAAAGGTTTTCGTGTCAGGCAGCAGATCTCTTAACGGAAACCAACGGAAGCCTGCCAAACAAATGCCAGCAACAAGAAAAAGAGCGGCAGAATAGGCAAAATATCTACCAGAGGAGCAAATGCTTGATAAGCTTCGGGGAGTTTAGCTAACAGTAGGACCGCGTCCATGAAAACCTCTCTACGTTTGCGATAGTTTGCTTAAATAATTGACTCACATCTTAACACGCTGTGGGTTCACTCAAGCCTGATTGCAATGCTTCCTAACCGCTATCGTTAGAGGGCTCTAGCCATCTTTGAAACTTGGCTGCAAACTGATTTTGTAAAATTGCTTCACGAATTGCCTGGGTAAACCGAATTAGCTCAGTGATGTTGTGGATGGATAGTAGGGTGTATGCCAGCATTTCATGGGCATGGATGAGATGGCACAGATAAGCGCGAGTAAAATTTTGACAGGTATAGCAGGGACAGGTTTCATCTAAGGGGGTGAGGTCTCGGCGAAATCTTTTGTTTTTCAGGTTCCAGCGCTCCCCTTGAACAAAGGCGGCTCCGTGGCGTGCGAATCGTGTAGGAATGACGCAGTCAAACAGATCCATGCCAGCGGCAATGGCTTGGGCCATTTCGCGGTAGGTGCCCACACCCATTAGGTAGCGGGGTTTATCTGGGGGCAGCAGCGGGGTAGTCGCTTGAACAATCTTTTCAATAAGCTCAGGGGGTTCGCCAACGCTGACACCACCAATGGCATAGCCGGGTAAATCGAGTTGAACGAGCTGCTCAGCAGCAGCCTGGCGTAGGTCAAGGTGGACGCCCCCTTGCACGATGCCAAATAAGGCCTGGTCACTGCGCTGGTGAGTATTGATACAGCGTTTCAGCCAGCGATAGGTGCGTTGGGTGGCGGCCTCAACCGCATCTCGTTCAGCCGGGTAGGGTGGGCACTCATCAAAGGCCATAATCACATCGGCCCCCAGCTGATTTTGGATGCGAATTGATTCTTCTGGGGTCATGTGGATGATCCGCCCATCGCGGGGAGACCGAAAGGTGACCCCTTCTTCAGCAATGGTGCGAATTTTACTGAGGCTAAATACCTGGAATCCTCCTGAGTCGGTCAGCATTGGACCGGGCCAGGCCATAAATTTGTGGAGTCCGCCAGCCTCGGCTACTAAATCTTCGCCGGGCTGTAGATGTAAGTGATAAGTATTGGCCAGCACCATCTGGGCTCCGGCATCGTGGAGCTGGGCTGGTGTTACGGTTTTAACATTAGCTAGCGTTCCCACTGGCATAAACCGTGGCGTGTGCACTGGTCCGTGGGGTGTATGAAACGTGCCCGCTCTGGCTTGGGTGTGGGAGCAGGATGCCTGATGTTTAAAGGAGAAATGCTCAGTTGCCAACGGTTAGCGCTGTCCTCAAGATGCTGTTGTGAAGAAACCCTACTCGATTTGGGACAACAGACACAAGCTGGCTAGCTAGGAAATTGATTACTTTCATCATCTAAACAGGCATCCCATCTAGCGGTGAGAGTTTCCACCAGCATAGCCTCTAGGGTGGCGTCATTGATGCTGCAGGTGTTCCGCTCTGTGAGGGGATTGGATAGGGGCAAGATGCGCAAACGGCGATTGTCTTGAATTAGATCAAACCAGGGTTGGTTTTGGTCTAACTGCCCCATTTCCATGTAATCAAAGCTAGTTACATTGAGGTAAAGGCTGCTGTTGGCTACGATAGTTGCCTGCTGAGGATCGCTAAATACCTCAACCACGTACCCTTCGGCCTCCTTGAGGACTTGTTCTTCTTGATAGTGAATATACCGGACACGTCCCAAATGATGAAGGATACGTATCATGTCTTTCTTGTTGATTACGGTGCCCGTATCGACAAGGCAGGGGGCTGGAAGAGGAGTTGTTGAAGGTTTATAACTCATAACAGGGTCGGTAGATGGGCGCTTAAAGTCAGCAGTGGGCCCGTAAAACACCGAGGCTTGAACAATCTATACTCAAGATAAATGAAATCTGATTATTTGGAACGCCAAAGGCCAAAATAATCTTTTTGTTGAGCCTTAGCTGCTTGTCTTCATAATTATTTCAGCAAAATCTCGTGCTGCCTTCGGCCAGAATACCGATCATTAAAATTATGTATAAAGTGTCCATGGGCTGTCGTGGAGCAGACATAGCTGCTCAATCTCAACGGCAATCAGTTTTTTCAGGTATTTTATGGGGCTGAAAATTAGGCCTATTTATCATGCTGTGCGTCGGCAATGGGCTTTGTTAAATGGGGCTGTGTTGTTTTATTCCTGTTTGCCGTTGCCAAAGGGCTGGCCGGTGGCGTTCGATAAGATTGCCCTAGTGGTGCCTGGTGTGGGGCTGGGGCTAGGGGGGCTGCTGGCAGGGATAGATGTTCTGTTGGGGGTAATGGGATGGCCCCTGGTGCTGCGCAGTGCGTTAGTTATTTTTGCGGGTGTGTGGGTGACGGGCGGACTGCACTTAGATGGGGCTATGGATACGGCCGATGGCTTAGCTGTCCAGGACCCTCAGCGGCGATTGACGGTGATGGCTGACAGTTGTGCTGGGGCGTTTGGGGTGATGGTTGCGATCGCAATTCTCCTACTCAAAATTACGGCCCTTGCCGCCATCGCTCAACATCGCTGGTTTGCCCTCCTATTTGCAGCAGCCTGGGGGCGATGGGGACAACAATGGGCCATCGGCAGCTATGCCTATCTCAAGCCAGACGGTAAAGGCGCATTTCATAAACTGGCCCTGCCATCGCGGTGGCAGACCTTACCCTGGGCTGTGGTTCTGCTCGGTTTGACTATGCTGGCAAGTGCGTTAGGGTTAATTCCCTGGAGCTATGGGATGACGGCAGCTGCCATGGGGCTGGGGGGCTCATGGTGGGTGGCAGCCTGGCTGAACCGCAAGCTAACGGGCCACACGGGAGACACCTATGGAGCAGTGGTGGAATGGGTAGAGGTGGCGGTTCTAGTAGGCTTAGCGGGTTTGGGCTAGAGGAGAGGTGAGTGCCGGATCTTGAAATAGGGGGGTACTCAGATAACGCTCACCAAAGCTCGGCTGAATCACCACAATTAATTTGTCTTTATTTTCAAGTCGACGACCTACCTCAATGGCGGCACATAGAGCCGCACCACTGGAAATGCCGGACAAAATACCTTCTTCTTTGGCGAGGCGACGACCAAAAGAAATAGCCTCATCGTCACTGACAGCGATGACTTCATCGATCAGTTTGACGTTGAGGACGTCGGGGACAAAGCCCGCACCAATGCCTTGGATTTTGTGGGGACCCGGTTTACCTCCGATGAGCACTTGACTGTTGGAGGGTTCGACAGCAATGGTTTTAAATTCGCTCTTGTGACGTTTAAGTACTTCACTCACGCCCGTAATAGTACCGCCCGTGCCCACACCTGCCACCAAAAAATCCACCTGACCGTCCGTGTCCTGCCAGATTTCTGATGCCGTGGTGCGACGATGCATATCTGGGTTGGCAGGGTTGTGAAACTGCTGCAGCATGTAGGCATCGGGGGTTGATTCAACAATCTGCTGAGCCCGCTGAATACAGCCCGCCATGCCTTCATTGCCAGGTGTCAGCTCCAATTCAGCACCGTAGGCCCGCAGCATGGCACGACGTTCGGCGCTCATGGTTTCTGGCATGGTCAAAATTAGTCGATAACCCTTAGCGGCAGATATCATTGCCAAAGCAATACCCGTATTGCCAGAGGTGGGCTCCACCAATGTGGTTTTCCCAGGATGAATTTTGCCAGCGGCTTCTGCTGTGGCAATCATGTTGACGCCAATCCTGTCCTTGACTGAGGCAGAAGGATTCATGCCCTCTAATTTGAGGACTATTTGGGCCACACACCCCTCACTTTGAGGAATGCGATTCAGCTTGACTAGCGGTGTACGACCCACTAGTTCAGTAATATTTTGGGCGATCCGCATGGCTAGCCATTTCCCGATGCGCTAAATGTAATACATCAAATCGACTTGGTGCTTAGCATTACGCTGTTCCACTAAATCTTGCAGGGTATGGGCAGACAAAATGTTTCTAGCTGCTTCTTGCACCTCTTGCCACAAACCCCGAACAACCTGCCGCTCCGTCGTCAATACAGCATCGCTTGCATTGTCCTTATTTTCTAGACCTTCGATACAATTCACAACGTCGAGCAATATGACATTCCACGGTGCTTGGGCCAGCAAATATCCCCCCTTTGCGCCGCGCTGGCTTTTGACAAAGCCGCCTCGGCGTAGGGTGGCTAACAGCTGCTCTAGATAGCGATCGGGTATATTTTGCTGGGCTGCGATCTGGCGAATTTGTAAAGGCTCATCCTTGTCGTAGTTAAGGCTGAGTTCTAACAGGGCCAGTAGGGCGTATTCACTTTTGCAGGAGAGTTCCACAGGGCGGTGTAGCTGCAACCCCCTTAGTATACTCCGGTTCTCCACTGGGGAATGGATATTTGATGAAAGAGATATGCCAGGTCTGCAAGATAGTGCGCGATGAATCTTGGGGTTACCGTTGCTGATTTAGAGGATGAACCGACCGGTTAGATCTTCTATTTGCCAGTATCTTTTGACAGCATCTTGCAAATAAAATCATCCCGATGGTCAGTAACGCCCGAGATCTACACCTCTTCTGTCTGGGACTCTAAACGCTGCATTAGCCGGTTGTAATCTGGATGAAACCGAGGATGTAGCAATCGCTTAATGGGTTTGCCCTGATTGATGTGCTGTTCACAGATTTCATCAGCGTCCTTGGGGCGGACCCGGCAGTACCAGACATTGTCCGGGACGACTCTTACGGTAGGCCCTGAGCCGCACTGACCTAGACAGGAGCTAGCTGCGACCATAAGTTCAGGGCTGGCGTGCTGCTTGAATGCTTTTAACACAGCTTCTGAATCAAACCGTTGGCAGCTGCGATATTGGCAAACCTGAATAAATCGGCGTGGTGGCTGATTGGTGGAGGGATGGGCTGAAAATTTGTCCATGGGCAATAGCGCATGGCCACTCTAAAACTGAATAGCTGCGGGTATGAAAGATCTAAAGCAATCATACCCGCAGCTATTTAGTGAAAATCAAGGAAACACACAACCAACCTTGTGTTTCGTATCATTGCAGGATTGGCCAAGAAGTGCAACTGATTTTGGCATCTACAAGGAAAATTTATAAAAATTAGCCTGACCGTTGGTGCCCATGGTTTCGGTTAGACCCATCTTTAAGTTGCAACTTTCATTGATAGGCTTTGGTTGTAAGCCTTGTAACAATTTATGGCGGGCAATATCAGCCCAAAAAACTTTTTTAAGACTTTACGTCAACTTAAAACGCACTGTGAGTTAAGTGGAGCCTAAAAAGCGATTGACGACACCGTCGAGGGTTTTCTGGACGCTGCGCTTGCGTCGCCATTTGTTGAGGTCGCGTTCATAGCGCTCTCCTGATGTTTGGAGTGTTCGCCAGGCTTTGAGGGAGAGGCCCAGACCCCAGAACAAGGCAACATAGAGCGAAAAGCCGAGGTGTCCTAGGACGGTGCCACCAACGGTGACAAAATCTATGAGGATTAAAAAGCTAATGACAATGCTGTATCGCATCAGCTGACTTTTGATCCGCTGTCTGCGCTGATGTTGAAAAAGACGATGGTCTTCCGCCTGCCCTTTCATGATGCGCCACTCTTGCTCAGCCGTTTGTAGGGTGGCGGGGCTGATGTTGAGTTCTTCGGCAATTTCTAGCAGCTGCTGGTGAGAGAGTTCACCCGATTCGGTTTCCTGCGCGATCGCAAGCTGTAAAATCCGCTGGGCGTCTTCCATTGCATAGAGCTTATCCATGGCTGCTGTGATGGGTGGCTAGGGTAGGCAATGCCCACAGTCCAGAGCGGTGACGTCTGTTTTACGGGCCTACCCTAATGTTATAGGTAATTTTACGACGGTTAAACCAGGTGTATTTTGGCAGGATAACCGTCCTTAGGAGAATTCCGATGGCTTTGATTACCCTGAGTGGTTTGACCACCTACCCCATTAAATCGGCAGCGGGCATTTCTTTAAATCAGGCTCAAGTGACGGACCGTGGGCTCCTGCACGATCGGCGATGGATGGTGTGCGATCGCAACGGTATGTTTCTCACCCAGCGCAAATTTCCCAAGATGGCCCTGATTCGGGTCGCAGTGGACGATACGTTGCACCTAAACATTCTGGGCGCTGATAGTGCTCTCGAGCTGCCGCTGTTAGCGCCTGATACGGATGAAATTACCGTGGACGTTTGGGGCGATAGCTGCCTGGCTCGACCCATGGGGCATGATGCGGCTCAGTGGCTGAGTGATTTTCTCGGTGTTGATTGTCAGCTGGTGTATATGCCAGAGATGACCCATCGCCCGGTGGATCATGGTCGCTTTGAGGCACCCAATAGCTTTTCCGATGCCTATCCGTTTCTACTAATTTCGGAAGCGTCCCTGGCGGACCTCAATGGGCGTTTAGAGCAGCCAGTGCCCATGAATCGATTTCGCCCTAATTTGGTCATTAAGGGCTGTGATGCCTTTGCAGAGGATACTTGGCGGCAAATTAAAATTGGCAACATTGTCTTTGATGTGGCCAAAGCTTGCTCCCGTTGTTCCGTTCCAGGTGTGGAGCAAACCACAGGTGAACAGGGAAAAGAGCCTTTAAAGACGTTGGCCACCTACCGTCGTTGGGATCATGCTATCTGGTTTGGTCAAAATTTAATTGCCCAAAGCGAAGGGACATTGAATGTAGGGGATACGGTGGAGATTCTGGTCTAGGAATTAAAAAAACGTAGGCAAACCCCCAAACCCCGTATGGGCGTTCCATGGAACGCCCATACGGGGTTTGCGTTATCAATGGCGCTATCGATGTCGGTCCTTGTTAATCGTCGATTTATCCAAGCTAGGCAGCTGACTGGAGTTGCGATAGTCCTGCTGTTGGCCTTGCCATCTGTGTCTGACCAGGGGCATACGCGGGCTGTGGATCATCAGTTCTCCGACGATGACATTGAGCTGGTCGCCAATGAGCATGACCAATGAGGTGAGAAATAGCCATAGCAGCAAAATGATGACGGTACCAATGGCACCGTAAACCTTGTTGTAATTGCCAAACTGGGCGACGTACATACGGAAAGATGCCGACAATAGTGCCCAGGATAGGGCTGCGAGGGCGGCCCCTGGCATGAGGGGTTTGCCACGGGTCCAGCGGCTGGGACCAAAGCGATAGACAAAGGCAAACGCAGACGACACAATCCCTAGGGCTAAGGGCCACGTCAGCAGTCGCCAAATGGTCAGCACCCACTGTCTGATGGTTTCACCGCTTTGCTGGGCAAGGAGTTGGATAACGCCGTCACTGATAAACACCAGATAGGAGGCGGTCATGAGCAGCAAAATTGTGCCAATGGTGAGACCAATAGAGAGCAGCCGGGCTTTCCAAAAGGGGCGACGCTGCTCAGGTGGGATCTGATGGATTTCATCTAGGGCACGCATGGCGGCGCTAATGGCCCCGGAGGAAGCCCATAGGGCAATAACAAAGCTGACGGAAAATAGTCCCTTGTTTTCCCCATCGCTGACTTCTTCGGCAAAGTTTTGGATCAGGTCATTGACGGCCCCCGGAGCAATCTCACTGAGGCTCATGGCCAGCCGGTTAAATGTATTTTCTAAAGATTTGACCAAACCAATGGCCGTCAGCATGGCCAGAATGCCAGGAAAAAGACCTAGCATGGCGTTGTAGGCCATTTCTGAGGCTAAACTGGGCAACCGGCGCTGTAGCGTAGCTCGGATCACCGCTTTGACGGTGTGGAGGTTGATATAGCTTAGAAAACGAAGAAATTCGAGTGGTGAGAACGTGCGCGAGATTCGGCGCAGCGGTTGCTGCTCGCAGTAGGTGGAATATAGCGTCTGACGCAGCGCAGAATGCAGCGGCCCAGTCTCTCGTTGGGGAAGGTTTGGCAAAACGTCTAGCTAGTCAACAAACATCTTTTCAAAATACAGATTTCTATCGGCATATCCACTAAGAATCTCAGAAATCTGTGTTTCTACCCCTCAGCACCTATTTGTAACATACCCGATTTCTATTAGCTGCTACGGACACGGTGACGCTATTTGTCGTGACCTATGGCAAATTGCTAAATTCACATGTCTAAGGAAAAGGTACCGCAAACGTCAGTCGGCGCCGACCATAGCTGTTGTTATTGATAGCTTTTAGCTGAAAACTAACGGGTTGGGCGGCAATACCCACCTCCTCGTAGGGGGAACACCGATCATCCTAGGCCGATGTCTTTGCCTAGAATGCAAACAGGCGCACATGCATCAGAGGCTTGGCTAATGCAACCATCAAATCCAAATCAGTTTACGGAACGGGCCTGGGCTGCGATCGCAACCACCACCGATCTGGCAAAACAGTGGCAGCATCAGCAGATTGAAACTGAGCATCTTATGCTGGCCTTGCTAGATGAAGATGGGTTGGCGAGTCGGATTTTGCAGAAGGCTGGTGCCTCCGTTGGGGACCTGCGCAGCGCCACCGAAGCATTTTTGCGTAAACAGCCCCAAGTAAAAGGGCAGAGTGACACCGTATATTTAGGGCGTTCGCTAAATATGCTGCTAGATCGCGCCGAAGCGTTTCGCAAAGAGTTTGAAGACGATTACATTTCCATCGAGCATCTGGTGCTGGGCTACCCAGAGGATGCGCGCTTTGGTAAATCCCTGCTGCGGGAGGCAACGATCGGTGCCAAGCAGCTCAGAACTGCTGTAGAACAAGTACGAGGCCATCAAAAGGTGACGGACCAAAACCCTGAAGGTAAATACGAAGCGCTAGAGAAGTATGGCCGTGATTTGACTGAGTATGCCCGTGAGGGACGGCTCGACCCAGTGATCGGTCGCGATGACGAAATCCGTCGCACGATTCAGATTTTGTCCCGACGGACAAAGAATAATCCGGTGCTCATCGGTGAGCCCGGTGTGGGTAAAACGGCGATTGCTGAGGGTATGGCCCAGCGGATTATCAATAATGATGTGCCTCAGTCGCTGCGCGATCGCAAACTCATCGCCCTAGATATGGGTGCTCTGATTGCCGGTGCAAAATATCGGGGTGAATTTGAAGAACGGCTAAAAGCGGTGCTCAAAGAAGTCACCGATTCCCAGGGCCAGATTGTGCTGTTTATCGATGAAATTCATACCGTTGTCGGTGCTGGAGCCACCCAAGGAGCCATGGATGCAGGCAACCTGCTTAAGCCTATGCTGGCCCGTGGTGAGCTACGCTGCATCGGCGCCACCACCCTAGACGAATACCGCCAATATATCGAAAAAGATGCGGCCCTAGAGCGTCGTTTTCAGCAGGTCTATATTGATCAGCCTACGGTTCCCGATACCATTTCCATCCTGCGGGGTTTAAAGGAACGCTATGAGCTGCACCACGGTGTCACCATTGCTGACAATGCCCTGGTGGCGGCGGCGACGCTATCCACTCGCTACATTAGCGATCGGTTTTTACCCGACAAGGCCATTGACTTGGTGGATGAAGCCGCCGCTAAGCTCAAAATGGAGATCACCTCTAAGCCAGAGGAGCTAGATGAAGTCGACCGTAAAATTTTGCAGCTAGAGATGGAACGTCTCTCGCTGAAGAATGAAACGAATGCAGGGTCTTTAGAGCGTTTGGATCGCCTAGAGCGGGAGCTAGCTAATCTCAAAGAAGAGCAGAGCACCCTTAACGCCCAGTGGCAGTCAGAAAAAGATGGCATTGATCAAATCCAGGTGATTAAAGAAGAGATTGATCGCGTCAATATCGAAATTGCCCAGGCGGAGCGTGACTACGATTACAACCGAGCTGCTGAGCTCAAGTACGGCAAACTGACGGAACTTCAAGAAAACGTCTCCCAAGCAGAAAATAAACTGGCCGAATCTCAAGCTAGTGGCCATACGCTGCTGCGAGAAGAGGTCACTGAGGCGGATATTGCTGAGATTATTTCAAAGTGGACCGGTATTCCCATTAGCAAGTTGGTGCAGTCGGAAATGGCCAAGCTTCTGCACCTGGAAGATGAACTGCATCAGCGAGTTATTGGCCAGGACGAAGCCGTCACCGCTGTGGCAGATGCAATCCAACGGTCGAGAGCTGGGTTGGCAGATCCCAATCGGCCTACGGCTAGCTTTATTTTCCTGGGCCCTACCGGTGTCGGTAAAACCGAACTGGCTAAAGCGTTAGCCAGCTACCTATTTGATACGGAAGAAGCAATCGTTCGTATCGATATGTCGGAGTACATGGAGAAACATGCGGTTTCTCGGCTGATTGGTGCGCCTCCGGGATATGTGGGATATGACGAGGGGGGGCAGTTGACTGAAGCCCTGAGGCGACGACCCTATTCGGTCATCCTCTTTGATGAGATTGAGAAAGCTCACCCAGATGTGTTCAACATTATGTTGCAAATTCTCGACGATGGGCGAGTTACAGATTCTCAAGGACGCACGGTGGACTTTAAGAACTCTGTGATCATCATGACGAGTAATATTGGTTCCCAGTACATCTTGGATGTCGCGGGTGACGATAGCCGTTATGAGGAGATGCGATCGCGGGTGATGGAGTCCCTTCGCTCCAACTTCCGACCCGAGTTTCTCAACCGCGTGGATGAGATGATTATCTTCCATAGCTTGCAGAAGTCTCAGCTACGAGAGATTGTTAAACTTCAAGCACAGGCGCTAGAGAAACGGCTGGCCGATCAGAAGATTGGATTGTCCTTGTCGGAATCAGCCTTAGACTTCTTGGCAGATGTGGGTTACGACCCGGTGTATGGAGCCAGACCACTGAAGCGTGCGATCCAGCGAGAGTTGGAAACAACAATTGCGAAGGGTATTCTCCGGGGCGATTACAAAGGGGGGGACACCGTTGTTGTGGATGTGGAGAATGAGCGATTGGTGTTTAAGATGACCGTTGCTGTCTAACCTATCGCCGATAGGGTCCGTCTAACCTGCGGCTTTAAAAATTTGATATGTGAGGTGTAAATCCTGTTGAAAAATGAGATAAGGCTTGAGGGTAAAGACTTTGATGTTTACCCTCAAGCCTTATTTTTTATCTTTTTATAATCTTGACTAAACGATAAACTTTTTATCGCTTTATGTTCTAGTTTACGTTTTCCTCCTAGAACGAATTTTTGTCTGACGTATAACGGAATGTGTATCAAACCAGCTTATTTTGCTAATTTTTTCTACATATATTGCGAGAATGAATAAATTTGCTGCTTCTGTTGCACTGTCCGCAGGTATTGCTGCTGTATCTTCTTTGACCGCCTCTGCCCCTGCCTCTGCCCTGTCCTTTACGGAGGGGGGATTGACCTATGAGGTGTTCGTAGAAGAAACGACGTTTGATGATTTGCGTGGAAGAGAGGAGTTTGAGGCCTTAGTGCCGTGGTTTGGTAATGAGGACCTGGCGCGAACCATCGCAACTGCCGCTAGTGATGCCTTTATCGAGGGGAATGAAGAACTAGGGGTGCCTGGTGGTTTTTTCGGTCCTTTTTTCGCGTTTGGTGTAGATGAAAATGGGAGTGTCGAGTTCACCACCTACATCAATAATGAGGGTCGTTTAGAGAATGCAGGAAAAATCAACTCTGATAAGGACGCTTTTTATGCCGTGGTAGATCTTAATGCTTCTCCGGATGGCACAGCGGCTGTTCCCACACCTGCTCTTTTGCCTGGTCTTGTTGGTATGGGGTTAGCCGCTATCCGAAAACGAAATCAGGTCTAGGGGACCTGATCGCGCCCATTCAATTAGCAACGGCGAAATTGAATTTAGCTAAGCAACGCTGGTAGCAGTGGTCCTTTTGCTTTAGGCCTACCCATTAACTGAGGCAGTAATTTATGCAACAGCTGAATCAGGGGCACAGTGACCACAAAACTGATTAGGGTAATGCCGATGCAAAATACGGTAACTATCAGCCAGTTCTCAAAAATTGATAGGCCAATTTTGCCGATCATAGGCTTGGCAATATCCATAAAGAAGAAATTCATCCCTAATAAAATTAGGGTGCTCTTCCCGATAAATGTAATGCCTTTGATGCCTGGCAGGCTGATGGCTAGCAAAATGACAAAGAGAGACCCCGTAATGGCTGTGATGGAAAATAAAAAGAGATTGCCGTAGCTGGTTAATGCCAGGGCTACCATATTTCTGGGATCGAGAAAGGGGCCTTGGTTGAGATTAAATGTGGCTACGGTGACAACGAGGGTTAATCCTAGACCAACATATCGGTTGAGTGGCTTTTCAAACCACTCAACCATTCCCGACTGCCTCAAAATAAATCCGAACTGGTAAAAACTAAGGCCTACCAGGGCTTCATTAAAATACCAAGTACGTAAACCCTGAAAGGGTAAGTTTGCATTAATGCTTTGGTGCAGCCCTAAATAGTAGCCAACTATCAGGGTTACGATGGCGAGACCACATCTTTTCCAGAGATTGTCCTTGGTTAGCGGGTAAATAAGATGGTTGAGTAGTTCGACTGTAAATAAGCAGAATAAAAACCAGGTGAGAAAATTACCAAACGGATACCCAGTCAAAATGTTGATCAAGATGGTGGGTACAGAATAACGTTCCCCAAACCCGTTGTTGCTACGTACTATGTGATCGACAAAGTAAATGCCGATGGCAAAAAAATTGAAAAATAGGGCGGGTACAATCCGCGTTAATACTTTTTGATAAATAAATGAGCCGAGGGATTGTTCTTTGTATTTATAAACAAACCCCGAAAGGATAAAGAACAGCGGCATATGAAATGCGTAGATAAACTTATATTGCTTATATGCTGCTGTTTCTGCTAAGTAGCCTTGATGTTCTGCTATTTTTTCGACAAAGTGGCCGTAGTAAACAAGAAACATGCCATAGGCTTTGGCCATGTCTAGCCAGGGCAATCGCTTACTTGATTTAGGCGTATTGAACTGGTCAGTTAATCGATCAGAACTGTTTCCGGATATAGACGGAACCATAGCGTAAAACTTTTTTAATAGATGGAGTACGCCAGATCCTGTTTTTGGGCATGTGGCGATAGAAACCTGTGCATGCTTACACAGATGCTATGTTCTGTCTTTTAGTTCCAGCTGATCTATGGTGAGTGTCTGATATAGCTTTTCTGCTGTTGCCGCTGTCAGGTTAGCGAGGGCATGGGGGCTGACTAAAGGCATTTATAAATTGAAATCGCTAATCTAAGTTGCCATCGACCATGATGCAGCTTCTCCTTTGGTGAGATGCATCCGTCGAGGGCTGTATTTTTATTGGCCTACATTGCCCGCTTGCTGTCCGATGAAATCGCGGATGGTTTCCCAAATGGCTGCTGGGCCAATGCCAAAGAAAAGCTGCAGCCCGAGTAAAATGAGTGCTGCTAAAAATGCCGTTTTGAGGGTTGCTTTGACTACGTTGAGCAGCCAGGTAAAGACCAGGATTGAGATAAAGACGGCACCAATGACAACCACAATTTCCATGGGCGGTGATTCCTGTTAAGTTCCTGGGCAAAGTTTTTACCCTGGCCAATCTTAACCTAGGGCCACTACCTGACGCTGGGTCAGGGTATCGCTGACGGCAATCACTTCTGCACGAGCCCATTGGTCGGCATCGAGGATGTCTTGGAGTGAGGGGGTGGCGGTGAGATGGTCGCGGTTGCGATCGCACACCTTCTCAATCACCTTTGGAATATCCAAGTAGTGAATCTTCTCATCTAAGAACATTGCCACCGCCTGCTCATTGGCTGCATTCAGTACAGCCGTCATGGAGCCACCGGCCCGACCGGCTTCGTAAGCCAAATTAATACAGGGATATTTGGCGTGATCTGGTTCTTTAAATGTGAGCGTAGCCAACTGAGCCAGATCCAACGGTTTCCAGTCGGTAAAGATGCGCTCAGGCCAGGAGATGGCATAGAGCAGCGGCAGCCGCATATCGGGCCAGCCTAGCTGCGCCAGCATCGACGTATCCTGGGTTTCAATCAGTGAATGAATGATGCTCTGGGGATGGATCAGCGTATCAATGTGGTCATAGTCCATGCCAAACAGATAATGGGCTTCGATCACCTCTAGGCCCTTATTCATCATCGTGGCGGAGTCGACGGTAATTTTGCGACCCATGGACCAGTTAGGATGCTTGACGGCATCGGCAACGGTGACATCCTTGAGGCGTTCCACAGGCCAGTCACGAAATGCACCGCCAGATGCAGTCAGAATAATGCGACGTAGGCCACCCTCCGGTAGGCCCTGTAAGCATTGAAAAATAGCAGAGTGCTCGGAGTCAGCGGGTAGCAGCTTCACCCCATGCTTTTCTACTAGAGGGAGTACCACCGGACCACCGGCAATCAAGGTTTCTTTATTGGCGAGGGCAATATCTTTGCCAGCTTCGATGGCGGCGATGGTAGGCAAGAGTCCGGCACAGCCCACAATGCCCGTGACCACGGCTTCCGCATCACCGTAGCGAGCCACTTCTACGATGCCGTCTGCCCCTGCCAGGATCTGCGGCTGAGGATCAACATCAGCAATGGCGTCCTTTAGCTCAGCCAGCTTGCTCTCATCTCGGATGGCAACAATCTCTGGCTTAAACTGGCGCACCTGCTCGGCCAGCAATGTAACGTTACGACCGGCTGCAATGCCGACTAAGCGAAACTTATCGGGATTGTGTTGAACGATATCTAGAGTTTGGGTGCCGATGGAGCCAGTGGAGCCGAGCAGAGTGATTGCCTTCACAGGAATTGCCTATTGCTAAAGGTCTACAGCTGACCGGGAATGCGCCTGGTCGCCCTACTAATACGTTGTGCACATAGTTCACACCATTAATGAGCGCTGGAAGCTTGGAATAGCAACAGCTATGTGCGGAATAAGCCGATGACTGTATTGATCGGCTTGCTATAACTATAGATTCTTAACGTCTTTTCACAAAATCTTAAGCAGATAGGTTGAGCAGATAACTCGTGGATAGTGAGTCACCCGCTTTTAGAAAACACGACCATAATTAACGTAAGGAGATCGCTAGCTGAACCGTCTCAAATTATGGAAGCTTTTTCACCCGTTCCACCCCAGTGGACAGAGCCCGCTACTCATGCCCTAACGTTTTGCTGTCCGCGATGTGGTGAGGCTGCGGCAGTAGCCACTGCCGTTTGGATTAACCGCCGTGCCCCCGTGTATACCCACAATCACAAGCGTAAATGGCAAGAGTTTTATCACTGCGAATGTGGCACTGCTTGGTGGGGGTGGAGCAGCGATCGGCCGCCGAATCCCTGGCAGGTCAACGATTCACCTGAGCTACCACCGCCCAATTTGGACCCCCTCACGGGGTTAGGGGATAGTTGGGGTAGTTTTGACTCCTAACATCGCCTCATGCCCATTCTTGTATTTGGCAGTCTCAATATGGACCTGGTGGCCCAGGTGCCGCGCTTGCCTCAGGCTGGAGAGACGCTGCTGGGAACGGGCTTTGCCACGGTACCAGGGGGGAAAGGGGCAAACCAAGCCGTCGCGGCAGCTCGGCTGGGGGCACCCACCACCATGGTGGGGCGGGTGGGTAATGATAGTTTTGGCCCGCTCCTCTGCGATAGCCTGCGAGCCGCCGGGGTAAATACCGAGCTGGTTGTGGCTGATCATGGGCCATCGGGGGTGGCCCTGATCGCTGTGGATGGCGTCGGTGAAAACCAGATTGTGGTGGTGCCTGGGGCTAATGGCCATGTGGATGCATCGGATGTGGGCCGTTTGCCGTTAACGGCTGAGCCCTCAGTTTTGCTGATGCAGTTTGAGATACCGCTGATGGCGGTACAGGCGGCGGCCGAACGGGCAAGCGATCACCTGGTTATTGTGGATCCGGCGCCGGCCCGCGCCGATTTGCCAGCAAGCTTTTATGGCCTCATAGATATTTTGACCCCCAATCAAACGGAGGCATCTCAACTGACAGGCGTGGAGGTTCATGATGTGGCCACCGCTATGGAAGCAGCTCAGATACTGCGGCAGCGAGGGACGTCGATTGTGATTGTGAAACTGGGGAGTCAAGGGGCTGTGGCTGTGTCAAAATCCGAGGTGTTTCACCTGCCAGCTTTTCGGGTGGCGGCGGTGGATACGGTAGCGGCCGGGGATGCCTTTAATGGAGGACTGGCGGTGGCTTTGTGGGAAGGACAATCATTACGTGAGTCGATGACATGGGCGAGTGCAGTGGCGGCCCTATCGGTCATGAACGCTGGGGCGCAGCCGTCGATGCCGACTCGAGAGCAGGTGGAGGATTTTTTGGGTAGCCATTCATCCTGATAAATCAGCAACGGCTATAGTCTTGATACTCTAGACTGGTTTAATACTGTGTTTAGTGAAGAGTGTTGGTTAGGGCTGTGGGTGGCGATCACTGAGCTTGTTACCTGGGTGGCCCTGTGAATCCGAACACGTGTCGCAAACGTAGTATTAGATAGCGGCGTTGCTGTCTAGCAGCAACGGTCAGATTGTCATTAAGCTCCCCTGCGCTTCAATGCCCTCAACTCAACCGGATGTCATTTTTTTGGTGCTCGACACTCAGCGTGTAGATCGCCTATCGTGCTATGGCTACGACAAGCCGACTTCGCCAAATATTGATGCGTTTGCGGAGGAGGCTACCCGGTTTAAGGTTGCGATCGCACCCGGTCAATGGACCATCCCCTCCCACGCCTCTATGTTTACCGGGCTGTATCCGTCACAGCACCAAATGCAGCAGTCCTATTCGGTGATGCCACCGCACCTCAAAACCCTGGCAGAGCGTCTGCAGGATGGGGGCTATTACACCGCCGCATTTTGCAATAACCCGCTGGTGGGCGTCATTAATAATGGGCTGCGGCGTGGGTTTTATAGTTTTCTCAACTACAGTGGTCTGCTCAGTTCCAAACCCAACCAAGCCGGTATCCCCTCTAGTTTTTTAGATAAGTATCGCCAACTGTTTAAGCGCATCGTTGCCAATGCCCTCAACAAGGTTCAAGATGCCTTTGCCCGTTCCGACTGGCTTCTGTCACTGTCCTTTACCCCACTGATGGTGCCCCTATGGCAAACGGCCCTCAGCTTTAAAGGTAATACCCGCAAGTCGCTAGACGATGCCGCCAGGCTATTAATTGAGCGCAACGGGGTAGAGGTAGAGCAGCCTGTATTTACCTTTATCAACCTGATGGGCACCCACATGCCCTACCACCCCCCGCGCGAATACATTGAAAAATTTGCCCCCAACGTCCTAAAAGACCGGGATGCACAGACCTATTTGCGTCGTTTTAACAGTGATGTATATGGCTGGTTAGCCCCTCTGGTGGGAGCGTTGGGCGATCAGCAAAAAGATACCCTAGACGGTATGTACGATGCAGAAGTCGCCGCCCAAGATTTACAAGTGGGCCGCTTTTTCGATCAGCTGAAACAGTCAGGCTGTCTTGAAAACACCTATGTTGTTGTCTGCGCCGATCACGGTGAGCACTTGGGTGAAAAACAACTAATTGGCCACAGTCTCTCCATCTATAACGAGCTGGTCCAAGTTCCTTTAATTATCCACGACCCCACCGATACCATTGAGCGCGGCACCATTCGAGAGGATGTCGTTTCTACCCGCTGTCTTTTCCAAACGGTGCTTTCGGCCGCTGGGCTGGCTACCCAAGAAGAAGCCGAGCTGAGCCTAGAGCACCCAGATGACAGCAAAACCCTAGAAGAGGTTGAACCCGAACGCTGTGTGTATGCAGAAGCCATTACACCGCAGAATGTGCTGAACCTGATTCAAAAACGTCAGCCAGAACTCATTTCCCAACATGCCTGTGACCAGACTAGGCGGGCGGTGTGGGTCGGTAATCATAAGCTGATTGAGACCGCAGAAAATCCCCCCCAGCTTTACGATGTACAGGATGATCCGGGTGAGAGTTTAGACCTCAGTGAGATTTTTCCAGAGATGGTGGAGTCATTGCAAGACTCTCTTTCTGCTTTTGGGCAAGATGCCGAAGAGCACCGAGCCCTATACTCCCAAGCTCGAGCCACCGGATTTGATGATCCAGAAGTTCGTCGCCGCCTCAAAGACCTTGGCTATCTAGAAGAGTAATCGCAAAGAAGAAGCATGTATCCCCCCGTAGACCCAACGATTGTTGAAATTGGTCCATTTGCTTTGCACTGGTATGGCCTGCTGATGGCCACGGCTGTAATCACTGGCTCCTGGTTCGCCAGTCAAGAGATTGCCCGCCGTGGCAAGAATCCTGAAGACTTCTGGGACATGCTGATATGGGTGCTAATCCCCGCATTTATTGGTGCTCGTCTCTACTATGTGTTTGTCCAGTCCAGCGACAAAGCCTACTATTTTGCTAATCCTGGCCAGATTTTACAAATCTGGGGTGGCGGCATTCACATTTTTGGTGCATTTATCTTTGGTGGTATTGCCCTGTGGTTGTTCACTAAATTGCGTCGATTACCGACTTTGATGTATCTAGATGCAGCCGCTGTGGGGCTGCCCATTGCCCAAGCCATTGGTCGCTGGGGTAACTTTATTAATCAGGAACTCTACGGTCCGCCCACTGACTGGCCCTTTGCTCTGCGGATCGATGCTCGGCATCGGTTGGCCCCCTATAACGATCTGGCTGCCTATCCTGAGTCAACCCGTTTCCATGCGCTGTTTTTGTACGAGTCTGTTTGGAATCTGCTGGGTTTTTTAGTCTTGTACTGGGTCTCCAAACGCTTTGGTCGTCAGCTTAGACCGGGAGATCTGTCGCTGTTGTATTTAGTTTGGTATCCCTTTGGCCGCTTCTTTATCGAGTTTCTAAGAACAGACTCGTGGTTTTTCCCAGGTACCCCGTTCAATGTGGTGCATATTCTGTCATTGGTGGCGGTTGTGGGTGCGGTCGCGGTTCTAGTGCTGCGGCGGCGATTTGGTAAGGCGATGACAAATAACACCTATTAAACTATGCCTCCATCTCCGCGCTTAATCATCATTGGTCTTGACTGCATGGAGCCTTCCCTTGTATTTGAGCAATGGCGAGATGATTTGCCAAATCTCTCGCGGCTAATGTCTGACGGCAGCTATGGTCGTTTAGAAAGTTCAATCCCGGCCATTACGGTTCCGGCTTGGAGCTGTATGATGACCGGGCGCGATCCGGGGGAGCTAGGCATCTACGGCTTTCGTAATCGGGCAACGCGCGACTATCAAAATATGACCATTGCCGATGGTCGAGCCGTGCGTTTTCCGCGCCTGTGGGACTATCTGGGGGATGCCGGATGGAAAGTTGCTGCCCTGAGTGTGCCAGGCACATCGCCACCCTATGGGGTAAATGGTTCTATGGTGTCTTGCTTTCTCACCCCGAGCCCAAAGGTGACCTTTACCCATCCGCCCGCATTAGGGGACCAGATTCGGGCTTGGATGCCGGATTTTATGATGGATGTCCCTGAGTTTCGCTCAGAGGATAAGGCTGAGATCTTGTCGAACATTCATAAGCTATGTGATCAGCGATTTACGCTTGCAGAGAAGTTAATTGTTCAAGATCAGCCAGACTTTTTAATGCTGGTGGATATGGGGGTGGATCGGATTCACCATGCGTTTTGGAAGCCGATGGATCCGCGTCATCCTGACTATGTTCCCGATATGCCGTTCTCCAACGCTATTCATGACTATTACTGTCATGTGGATGAGCGGGTGGGTCAGCTGTTAGCCCAGTGTGATGACGATACGGCTGTGTTGGTGGTGTCGGACCATGGGGCGCAGCCGTTGATGGGGGGCATCTGTATCAATGAATGGCTGATGGAAAAGGGATACCTGACGCTAAAAGAGAAGCCTAGTGAGCCGACTGCGTTGGATAAGGTAGAGGTGGACTGGGAGAATACCAAGGTCTGGGGTGCCGGTGGCTACTATGCCAGAATCTTTTTGAATGTGCAGGGGAGAGAACCCCAGGGAATAATCCCGCTGCGGGAATTTAAGGCATTTCGTGAACAGCTGATTGGGGAGCTAGAGGCGATTACATTTCCCGATGGGGCTGCTATGGATGTGAAGGCCTATATACCCCAGGAGACATATCAAAAGGTGCGGGGAATGGCTCCGGATTTGCTGGTGTATTTTGACTGGTTAGCGTGGCGTTCTGTTGGCAGCGTGGGGACAGGTGAGCTGTATGCAAAAGGGAATGATACGGGGCCGGATGATGCTAACCATGCTCAATATGGATTGATGATTTTCCATGACCCGAAGAAGCCTAAGGGTGGCCAGGTATTAGAGAAAGCTCAGCTATATGACATTTTGCCGACGATGCTAAATCGCTTTGGTGTGGATGGCCCTGGTGATCTACGCGGTAAGGTTTTGACTCTGTAACTGCTGAGTGCTGTTGCTCATGCTGCTGTAGCTCTCTCTACTGGATGTTTCTACTGATAGATAAACACTCTCTTGGCGGCTCGGGTAAAGGCGACATAGCATAGCTGATTTCGTTCAATGACCTTAGAATTTCTGATTAAATCTGGTAGGTCAATAAATACATCTTGAAAGGTGGAACCCTGGCTTTTGTGCACAGTTAAGCTATAGGCGTAGTTGACATCATGAAACTGTTGCCGAAACTCCCAAAAAATCTCCCACTGTTTGTTAGTAGCATAGTCCCGAGAACGTCTCTCATAGTCGGGGACGCTGACTTCCTGGAGTACGGTAAGGTCTTGAAACTTGCCCTCTTCGGTATAGACAACTAGCTGCCAGACAGGCATGCCTTCTATCTTTCCAGGCTTGACTTCTAACACCTCACATTCTTCTGACGTTTGTAGAATAATGCCCCCTTCTTCCAGGCAGGGATTATTGGCAATCAGCCTCTCGCCAGGGACAAACTGAGCCAGATCGTCACCGTAGATGGCACGGCGGATCATTCGATTGAGAACTTTGACCCGTTGGTTAGTGTAGGCCAATACCCGCACATAGTTGGGGTCGGCCTTGTATTTGTCACAGGTAAAGGCACGGATGAGGACATCGCGCCAAGGGGCCTTGGGTAGAACAAAAAAGCCTTCGGTGCGATCGCAATTCACATCACTTTCATACCTGGGCAGCTGGGCCCGCTCAATATTCCGCCGAATGTCATCAGCAATCACCCCAATGGCACCGCCGTAGCGGATCACCTGAGATAACGACGACTGATGCATAATCTGACTAAAGCAGCAGGACTCCGTCTCATTGACCGGTGGCAGCTGGGCCGGGTCGCCCACAAATAACATCTGTGTGGGGATATCTAACCGTGAGATTGCCTCTACCAGGAGTTTCCACATCTCCTGATTGATCATCGAGCACTCATCTACGATCACCAGCCGATAGTCCGGCACCTGATTATGCTGATCGCTTACCGACTTAAAAATCTGCTCACCGCTGCCCGTATCAATCACAGGCTTTAGCCCCAACAGCCGACAGCACGTGACCGACTCTACCTGCTTCAGGTCCCATTGGGTGGCCATGGTTTTGAGCACCTTGGTCGCTTTATTGCTAAATGCTGTCAGCGCGATGGGCCAGTCGCAGCCATGCTCCCGCAGATGGGTGACTAATGCCTGTAAAAGGGTGGTTTTTCCTGTGCCTGCATAGCCCGTCAGCAAATATAGCTTGCTGGGGCTCTGTAGAAAATCCTCAATCGCCTGTATGGCGTCCCACTGCTCCTCGCTAAGCTCAATCCCTGGCAGTATTTCTGGAATCGTATCTGGACTCGTGGTCGCGCTATCCATCCGAACGAGGCATCAGGGTACGTCCCTATCATAGCGAAGGGGTGAATTTGATACAAATGAACTAAATATAAGATTTGCTACCCACATTGATGGCTTGCTGTAGCGTGCGGTTTAAGGCGTTCAGACAGTGAGCCCGGCGGGCTTTTGCCTCCTTTGATCGGTTTTCTGATTGACCAGATGTTTGGTACATGAGCTGCTGGACCATGACATCAAATCCTCTCGCGTTAGGAAGATCGTTGCGAATGTTGTCGGCAAAGCTGTTCAAAATCTCTCCGTTGTCCATCCGAAAGTCGAGTAGTTTGTCCACTGGGCAGACTCGTTGGGTACTGGCAATCGCTTTAAAAGAAAGTGTTGTTTGGATAACAGAGTGATGGCCGACTAAGCGACTACGTTCGACAGATAATAGATGGGCACCGCTCACTCGCGTAACGTGGGAAATCAGGGGAGTTTTGATAGTCCAGCGTGAGTTGAGGGATGGCTGTAGACGATTGTCGCTACTGGCGCCGATAGGGCTCTGTTCAAAAATATGACTGGGGAATGGAGAGATCGCTGTGGGACTAGGAGATGTACGATAGTCTACAAAATTTGTGAGCTCTAACCATGGCAAAATGTCCGCGATGGCCCTTGCTGCTGCTCGCGTGAAGGCGCTAGGTCGTGAGTCAATCGGGTGCCATAGCCAATCACACCACCAAATACGTAATCCAGTCATGGTTGCATTGAGTTCTGCCAAAGTTTGTTGGATACCCTGAGCTACCGCTTTTTCGTAGTTGCGATCAACCTTGACGCCAGACATTAGCTTAATGCCTGGCTCATCCACGGGCTCTAAATATAGGGTGACTCCCCCCACTGATTCTGCCCCTGGTGACTGATTAAGCAGATGTGTGGTTACTATCGCTGGATGGCGTAAGGTATGGGTAGGTGAACCGGCAACAACCTCAATCATCCCGCTTCTCCTGTTGGTGCCCTAGATTCTTAAGGAATTGTTCTTTCTGCAGTTAGCTGGAAGCAAAAATAGGGTTAATAATAGTGTTGGCTAAATTGTTCATAGGCTTCGATAGCCTCATTCAAAAGATTTTGCCATTGATCAGGTTTGAATCGCTGCCCTTTCCGGTAATAAATTAACAACGTATCCAACCCTTCGGTTGAAGTCCCAGGATGCCGCTGATAAATGTTCAAAATACCATCATGAAAGAGACTACGAATACTCTCTTCGTCAGTCCCTTTGAGTAAATATTGGCTAGAAAATTCGGGATGGGAGTCAAAGTCGATGTCTTTGTATCCAAATACGTTACCGACTTTATGAAAAATGTTTTCGGGTATTAGTAAAAAATTAGGTAGATTTAACCGATCCGATTCTATAAAGACAACGGTTTGATTATGGGTCGTTCTATTTTTCTGGGTGCCAGTGGTGTATTGATAGTCACTGACGGAGACGATGGCTTCTTCTTGGGTGCCTTGGATTAGATGTTTAAGTCTGCGGTTACGCCCTTTGTTAAAGAGGTCAAATTGCCAAATGGTATCGGGCAGGTAAGTCTGGGGATGTTCTCGATAGTCGAACCCCATGGTGGCGGCTAGCTGTTTGATCGCTTCGGTACGTTTTCGATCCAGAACAATGCTGATAACGATGGCGGTTGCAAAAAGTGCGATAAATAAGACGAATATCCAACCTGTCATTTATAAATCTCCTTACTGATATCCTGTAGGTTGGCTTTTAGTTACCTATTAATCCTGTTTAATAGTCTGATCGTCGCCTCATTGTTACCCATCTTGTTAGTTGTCAGGTTTGATCAGCAGCATTCCCATAACTTCTGCTTTGTGGCTAGGGTCCGCTGTGGTCAGAACAATGTTTAACTCGCCATCACTGAGGTCCACAGGATAGGGGCCAAACCTGGACCAACTTTTGTAAGGTAAATTCCCCATCTCGGTTTCGACTAGCTGGTCTTCAATTTCGATGCTCATACTGCGCTGAGACCCTCGCTGGTTTTCCATAAACCAAAAGTAGAGATCGTACTGTGCGCCGTACATGACTTGGTCAATATTCAGCTGGCCTGTTTGAGCAATGCTGGTGTTTAACAGGTGCTGAGTATTCTCATCGGTGGACGGCTGTGGTTGTAGTTCAGTGGTCAGCACTTCCACATCCCGCAGCATCATGCCATTGGCCTTAGAGTCTGCCTGTGATGTCCAGCGATAGCCGTCAATTTCAAAGCCACCCTTGCCATTAAAATTCACCCCCCTCACCAAGGCCCCTTCAATGGGGGGGAAATTCATTGGTTCAGGTACACCACTACAGGCAGATAGCAAAGCGGTTGCAATTAACAAGAATGCTGGGCGCATAGCAAACTTCGTAGCTAGGGAATTAGCCTAAGCCTATCGAGACTCATTGCATGCTACGGGAAGTACACGCAAAACTTTAAGACTTAGCCTGTCGCTCCAGCCAGCCACGCATTTTGCCGGGGTTTAACAACCCATAGGGATCTACTTGGGCCTTAAACGCTACTTGGGTTTCGTTGATTTCTTTACGACCGCCGTCTTCCAAAATGTAGGTGTGTGGGTTAGCAATAAACGCTCCCTGGGTTTCGTGGTAGCGAATAATCTCATTGAGTCGGTCTTCGGTGGTATATCGCACCAGCTGTAGGGCGGCTGGACAAACCTGACCATGGACCTTAAAGAACTCCAGATGCATGAGCACCTCATCACCAAAGTGATGGTACATGTGCTCTACTAGCTTGAGGTCTGTGTCGTAGGGGAACAGGGTTTGCAAATAGGTAAGGCTAGGGTCTACATTCCTCGCATGGAGCGTAGTGTGGTTCCAGGTAAATTCTGCTAAGGCGGCTCCTTTCTTAGCTTCCGCAGCCGTTTTTTGATAGGTGACTGTGCTGCCAAATTCTTTGATGAGTTCGCTAAAGGGTTCTAGCGATGACTCTGCAATCATTACTAGGGCCGCGGTCTTTCCTTCTGGTAGAGCGTTCTGCAAGGCGGCAAAGTAGCTGGGGATAGGCCAGGCGTGGATGCTAATCAATTTTTTAATAATGCCGTCCGCCTCGCCCAGGGTATAGCCAAATCGGGCTGCGGTCATAAAGTCATCAAAGGTGACAATTATTTCGGCCCAGGGGTAGGCAGGACCCAGAGGAATTTCGAGTTCGGTGATGATGCCGTTGGTGCCGTAGGCGTGGTTGACCTTTTGCACCTCGTCACCCCGCAGCTCTAGGATGCGGGGCTCATCTTCCATGGTGACTACGCGGACTGCATGCAGGTTGCCACGATCGGCCAGCTGACCGTAGGTAATGGAGCCAATGCCGCCGCTGCCACCACCGATAAAGCCGCCGATGGTGGCGGTGCGATAGGTGGAGGGCGCCATGCGAATTTCCCAACCTTGTTCGCGGGTAATTTTATCAATGGCAGCTAATTTGGCCCCGGCTTGCACACAGGCTAGCCCTGGCTTGACCCATTTCACCCGGTTGAGCTGGCTGAGGTCCATAATCACGCCGCCTGCCAATGGAATGCACTGGCCATAGTTGCCGGTGCCGGCCCCTCGGACTGTTAGGGGTGTTTTTGTGGTTACACAGGCCTGGGCTATCTGTATCACCTCTGCTTCGGTTTTGGGCCGCACTACCAAATCAGCGACTTTGTCGTCTAGCTGGGCGGTGAGAACGGGGCTGAAGTAGTAATAGTCTTTGGAGAGTTTGGCGATTTGGGTTGGGTCTTGAATCAGGTCGAGATCTTTGAGCAGTGGAAAGATGGAGTCAGACATTTAGGGGTGGCGGCGCAAGTAGTCGTTAGGTTGAATCTGGGTGACGGAGCCTGAAGACAACCGTAGGAGTAGTGTGGCAAGAATTCTCGGGTGGATCAAGCTCAGCTGCAAAAATAAAACAGCGACGAAGGCCGTCGCTGTTTCAAATGCTCTATGCAGTTTTCGGACGGATTTCTGGGTTAGCTCAATGTGGTCAGTGCTACGCAGGATAGCAAACCAGCCACAATGTAAAACACGCTCACTACTTGAATTTCTGACCAGCCAGATAGTTCAAAGTGATGGTGCAAAGGAGCCATCTTAAATAATCGCTTGCCCTTGCCATCAGGACCTTTGGTGGCTTTGTAATAGCCCACCTGTAAAATCACAGACAGGGTTTCAGCGACAAACAGCAGGGTAATAATTAGCAGCGCAAATAGATGACCGCTCAGGATACCGACGGCAGCTAGAGCCCCGCCCAGGGCCAAAGAACCCGTATCACCCATGAATACTCGAGCCGGGTTGCGATTGTGGGTTAGAAAACCGACGCAGGCACCGCTCATGGCTGCACAGAAAATCATTAGCTCTGGGTAGTTGGGGGCAATCAGTGCGCCCAGACCCAGGAGTGCGATCGCACCCGTACCACCCATCAACCCATCCACACCATCGGTCAGGTTGGTGGCATTGCTCTCAGCAACCATGGTGAACCCGGCGATGGGCCAGAACAGGATGCCGAGGGGTAGAAAAATACCTAAAGGAAGAGAAACATTGGTGATTTCAGCCGGTTGGCTAGTCATTGCCCAGGCACAGAAGGCAATGGCAAAGCCGATTTGTAGCGCCAGCTTCATTTTTGGGGAGATGCCCTTGTTAGAACGACGCTGCAGTACCTGCCAGTCATCAATCCAACCGATAAAACCATAGGCCAGGGTCAACGCACAGACAGCCACGGTGTTCATGTCACCACCTGAGGCAATGATGGCCACTAGCAGGGCAACAGGTACAAAAAAGATTCCTCCCATGGTGGGAGTACCTGCCTTTTTCAGGTGGGCCTTGGGGCCTTCCTCACGAATAAACTGTCCAGCCTTGAGTCGTTTTAGCACTGGCACAACGACATAACCCATGAGGGATGCGCCGATAGCCGATAGCAAAAACGGCATTAGCAGAGTTGACTGGGTTAACCAGTCACGCCCTGCCCAGGTATCTAAAGCCGCTGCCAAACAGGATAGGGCTCCCATCAAGAGCATTGAAAGGCCCGTACCTGTTAGGGCCGTTGCCCTAGAGGTAAAGAATTTAGCATCCACAACTCACGTCCTTCACACACCACACACTTCAAGCGTTTAGCCCCACTTTCCGTACAGAACTATCTGTACATAAGGAGTACTAACAAAACTAAAAAGACCTCACCGTTTGATTCTCTAGCTAATTCTGCTGAAAGTCTAGGAATCCAGGCTACAAAATCACTAAGTATAAAAACTTATGTTCTAATGCAGCCCGATTGAACTGAAAATCTAATCGTCGGCGTTGCTGATCCTCGGGATGATTTTATCTGTCAGATGCTGTGCTGTCGCATCGTTAACCGATCGGTTCATCCTCTAAATCAGCAACGGCTAATCGTCGGAATCGCTATTGCTGTTGTCAGGACTGGACGAATTGTCGTCCGAATCGTCGAAGCTAGCGTCATCGCTACCCATTAGATCGGAGATTTCTTCGCCATCAGCTTCGTCACGCACTTTTTCCGCTGGTTCACGGGGAATCAGGCGACCTGTGTTTTCTAACCACCTGAGGATAGAGGAGTCGCCGCGCTCAGGGATAACCATCGCATGTTGCTTGCGAGGGATTTGTCGGACGGAGGGATTGTATTTAGTCATACGCGTTTGTGGTTGAGACTTAGAGCTAGGTGAATGGCTACTGACGTTATGGTCTAAGGTCAGGATAGGTTCACTCACCGTAATGGCTAACCTAGGTTTTTCTACGCAGAGAGTGTGTAACTCTGCATCAAAATATACAGTACTTCAGAACCCATCATGGATGCTGATGGCCTGTGGCTAAATACTGCGCATTTACTACCATGCCATGCCAATAAAGTATGAAAGCATGCTGATGTCAAGTCTCTAATGATAATAATTTGCTAGCTCTTGAAATAGGCGGCGGTATGGTTAGGTATCTGTTTGCTTAATCCTTACCTGCTACTACCCATCCTATGGTTCAAAAAACTGACCTTTTAGATGCGATCGCACCCACAAATCGTGGGTTACTGACGTCCCCTGAGCAAAACCAAGACATCCTCACCAAGGTTGCCCGACTCGAAGCCCGTAATCCCACCCCTAACCCCCTGAGTGCGGTCGATCTGTTGAATGGAAATTGGCAGCTTCTCTATACCACCAGCTCCGAGCTACTCGGAATTGATCGGTTTCCACTGTGCTCATTGGGCAACATCTACCAGTGTGTGCGGGTTGAGCACCAGCGTATTTATAATTTGGCCGAAGTCCAGTCGGTCTTAGGCGGTTTGGTGTCCGTGACCGCGACCTTTGAACCTGTTTCAGAAAAGCGGGTTAATGTCCGGTTTGACCGCGCTATTTTTGGGTTGCAATCTACCTTGGCGTATCAGGACCCCAACCAGTTTATTGAGGCGATGCAGCAAACCGATAAGTTCAACCTGCTAAAAGGTATTGACTTTACCATCAGCTCCAACCGTGACCCCGGCTGGCTAGAGATTACCTATCTAGACAATTCCATGCGCATTGGTCGAGGTAACCAGGGCAGCGTCTTTGTTCTACGTAAGGTGTAGGCACCAAGTGAGGTGTAGGCACCAAGTGAGGTGTATGCACCAAGTGAGGTGTGTGCACCACGTAAGGTGTATGCACCAAGATTTACTCCGTCAGGCTGTGCCTGCTTTCATCGTTCCGCTCCATGCT
>ERZ1740070.389-NODE-389-length-31119-cov-5.608679_pt1 | contig 31119 bp, 28 predicted proteins | sample MGYA00581734_ERZ1740070 | MGnify/ENA primary metagenome ERZ1740070 (study PRJEB43018, sample SAMN04849744) | marine metagenome | isolation source: floating plastic debris | place: Pacific Ocean | collected 2008-09-01 | study: EMG produced TPA metagenomics assembly...
GGCTTGATGGGGTTCTGGGCATGCCGTTTTTGCATGTCAGTTATCCGCATCTGGTGGCCAACACGCCGCCGCTCTTGCTTATGGGGGCGCTTTTGGCGCTGACGGCGACGCGCGCGCTTATCCTTGTCAACGGGATCATCGTGGTTTTGGGCGGGGTGTTGGTCTGGCTGCTGGGCAGCCACGCCATTCATGTGGGCGCCTCTGGTCTTGTGTTCGGGTGGTTTGGCTTTCTCGTGGCGCGGGGGCTGGTGGACCGGTCTTTGGTGACCTTGGCCACATCGCTTTTGATCGCGGTTGTCTATGGGTCGATCCTATGGGGCGTGGTGCCGGGTCAGGACGGCATTTCCTGGGAGGCGCATCTTTTTGGTGCGCTCGCGGGTGTTGCGGCCGCGGTGGTCGTGCGCGCGCCTGTCCATGGCCCGCGTTTGCGCGACGTGGAGCGGACATAGCCGCACCCGGACCGTTAAGGGCTGGGTCATTCCAAACACGCTATGGGAATTCATGACACCGAGGACGAATCACCCCTGAGTGGCATGGGAATTGGGCGAATTTCCCGGGGTATTCGGGCTGTCAAAGCGCTGAAAATCTGGTAGATCGACCAAAATCGCAAAAAATTTGGGATTTTGCGGGAACGGATGGATGAGCTGCGCATTGTCTATATATTGTGTTTAATTGCGATAGTATCGCTAATTAAGGTGTTCATTTGGGGATAATCGGCACATCATGTTGATTTTTGGCGGTCACAGAAACAAGATGCTGTGGCAATTCCCGTAAAAACTTATTGATTACCATAAATTCCCATGTAATACCTTTCTACACGATGAGGACGGGATCAAAAGGGGCGAACAAAAAGACCCCAACGACAAATCCCAAGTCAGGTTTCATACAGGCACCCGCTTTCATCGAACGAAGAGATCCGGCGCGCGGGCGAGCAGACATCCCCCCAGGTGGCGCGCGCAGCTGGACACCCCGCATAGCGGGACGAGGGCGGCGGATTGGACAGTGGCAGCAGTCTAATCCGCCGTTTCGTTTTTAAGGGGTCCATACGGGCCGAAACGAGGGGGGAGAGAATTGAGGACACGCGAGGTCTTAGGGGACAGTGGTTCGCAGGTTCAGAGGTGAAGGGCTCCACAAGGTGGATGCAAAGGGCAGGGTGTCTATCCCGGCCCATTTTCGCCGTGTGCTTGAGGCCAATGATCCCAGCTGGACGGACGGTTTGAACCCGGAGCTGGTCATCGTCTATGGCGATCATCGCCGCAAATATCTGGAATGTTATACGGTCAAGGCGATCGATGAGGTGGATGAGAAGATCGCGAACATGCCGCGCGGGTCACGCGAACGGGCGATGTTGGAGCGGCTGTTCTCCGCGCAATCGGTGCATACCAATGTGGATGAGACGGGCCGGATCGTGCTGCCGCAAAAGCTGCGTGAAAAGATCGGGCTGACGGTGCCGGGGGAGGCGATGTTCCTTGCGGCTGGCGATACGTTCCAGATTTGGAAGCCGGAGACCTATGAGGCTGTGGAAGAGGCGCGCACGGAAGCGTGGCTTGATGAACTTCCCGATGATGTGGATCCGCTGGTGTTCCTTGATGCACCTCCAGGAGGGGAATGAGGGATGTCCGCTGCTGCCGCAATCGAGACACCGCATGTTCCCGTTCTTCTCAATGCAATTCTTGAGGCGGTTGCCCCTGTGAACGGCCTTTGGGTCGATGGCACGTTGGGGGCGGGCGGTTACACGCGCGGGCTGTTAGAGGCCGGTGCGGATGAGGTTGTGGGGATTGATCGTGATCCGTTGGCCATCGCGATGGCGGAGGAGTGGGGTGCGACCTATGACGCGCTGCGCGTTGTGCGGGCGCGGTTTTCTCAAATGGATGAGCATGTTGAGGCGGTGGACGGGGTAGTGCTCGATCTGGGTGTGTCTTCGATGCAGCTGGATCAGGCGGAGCGCGGTTTTTCGTTTCAAAAGGACGGTCCGCTCGATATGCGGATGGGGCAATCGGGGCGGTCTGCGGCGGATATCGTGAATGAGGCCTCTGAGGAGGCGCTGGCGGATATCCTTTATCTTTTCGGTGAAGAGCGGGCGAGCCGGCGGATTGCGCGGGCGATTGTGAAAGCGCGGCCTGTTGCGACGACGCTGGAGCTGGCCGACATCGTGTCGTCATGCTTGCCGCGTTCAAAGCCCGGGCAGGCGCATCCGGCGACGCGCAGTTTTCAGGCGCTGCGGATTGCGGTGAATGAGGAATATGCCGAGCTGGTCGATGGGCTGGAGGCCGCGGAACGCGTGTTGCGCCCTGGTGGGCAACTGGCGGTGGTGACGTTTCATTCGGTCGAGGACCGGATCGTGAAGCGGTTTTTGCAGGCCAAGGCGGATGCGGGCGGGGGTGGCAGCCGCCATGGGCCGCAAGAGGCCGCGAGGGCGCCCCAGTTTACGTTGAAATCCCGCAAGGCGATTTCGCCGACGCCCGAGGAAGTGGCGGCCAATCCGCGCGCGCGGTCGGCAAAGTTGCGTATTGCGGTGCGCACGGATGCGGCAGCGGAGCCTGTGGATCGGCGGGGCCTGGGCATGCCGGAATTGAAGAGGGGTTTGTCATGAGCTGGCGCGGAATCAAGGCCCTTGGGCCGCCGCGCCTTCGTCAGGCCGTCCCGGGGCCTGGCGAATGGGTGAGGTCAGCGCATCGCTCAATGGGTGTCCGGAAGCTTATGGATAAAGCGCGGCTGAACATAGTGTCGGTCGCCATGCCACGGCCTGACGAAGGCGCTCTGTTCGTGCACAGTTTGGGAAGGTCTTTGTAATGCGTTCGATTTTTTACGCGCTCACCGTTGCGGTCGTCATTTCCATGGCGTTCTGGGCCTATCATGAGAATTACAAGACCCAAGAGGCGCAGGCGCGGGCGGAAAGCCTGCAACAGCAGATCTCGGATGCGCGGTCACGGCTGCGGGTGCTGCGCGCGGAATGGGCCTATCTCAACCGACCTGATCGGCTGCGTGATCTGGCGGAGATCAATTTTGACACGCTGGGATTGCTGGAGATCCGCCCGTTTCAGTTTGGCCGCGTGGGCGAGGTGGCGATGCCGGTCGAGGATATCCTGATCATCGAGGACGCGATTGACGTGATGGACGCGATTGAGCTGCGCAGCGAAGGAGGGCATTTCCCATGATCCGCACACCGCTGCGCCCCTTGGCGCGTATCCTGCAGGCCCGTGACCTGGGCGAAAACCCCGACACGATTGAGCGCGAAAACATCCGCGCGCGGCACGAGGAAATGCGCGACAAATCCCGCAAGCGGGCCGAAGGGCGACTGTTGGTGCTGGGGCTGTTCTTTCTGTTTGCCTTTGCCACGATTGGCGCGCGGATGGGGACGCTTGCCAATTCGGAACCCGCCGAGCCCACGGCCAATGTCGCGGGCGCGCAGATCCTCGCGCAGCGCGCCGATATTGTGGATCGCAAAGGGCGCATTCTGGCCACGAATTTTGAGACCCACAGCCTTTACGCCCAGCCCCAGCAGATGATTGAGCCGGAGCGGGCGGCAGATGCGCTGGTCAAGATCTTCCCCGACCTGGATCGGGAGCGGTTGGTCAAGGATTTCACCGGCAAGCGTAAGTTCTTGTGGATCAAAAAGAAAATCAGTCCGGAGCAGAAGCAGGCGGTGCATGACATCGGTGAGCCGGGGCTGCTTTTTGGTCCGCGCGAGATGCGGCTTTACCCCAATGGCGCGCTGGCCGCGCATATTCTGGGCGGGGCGAGCTTTGGTGAAGAAGGTGTGAACTCTGCCGAGGTGATCGGTGTCGCAGGCGTGGAAAAGCAATTCGATGCCCGCCTGCGCGATCCGGCGCGGGGGCATGAGCCGCTGACGCTTTCGATTGATCTGTCGGTGCAAGCGGCGGTGGAGCGGGTGCTCCATGGTGGCATGACCATTATGAATGCGCGTGGCGCGGCGGCCGTGCTGATGGATGTGGAAACCGGCGAGCTGATCGCGATGGCGAGCCTGCCGGATTTTGACCCCAATGACCGGCCCTTACCTCCGGCGCGCGGATTGCCCTCTGACAGCCCGATTTTCAACCGGGCGGTGCAGGGGCTTTATGAGCTGGGCTCAACCTTCAAGATTTTCACCATGGCGCAGGCGCTGGACATTGGGTTGGTGAACCCGTCGACATTGATCAATACGAAAGGGCCGCTGCGCTGGGGCAAGTTCAAGATCCGGGATTTTCATAGTTATGGTCCTGAGTTGACGGCGACGAAGGTGATTGTGAAATCCTCCAACATTGGCACGGCGCGGGTGGCGCAGATGATTGGTGTGAAGCGTCAGAAGGAGTTTCTGGGGCGTCTTGGCCTGTTGGAGCCCACGTCGATTGAGCTGATCGAGGGGCCGAATGCCAAGCCGCTGACGCCGAAGAAATGGTCGGAGCTGTCGCTGATGACGATCTCTTATGGTCACGGGCTGTCATCCTCGCCGCTGCATCTGGCCGCCGGCTACGCGACGCTGGCCAATGGCGGCTACAAAGTCGAGCCGACGCTTTTGCGCCAGCCGCGCAATCAACGCGGGGAGCAGGTGATTTCCCAAGAGGCGGCGGCGATGTCGCTTCGGATGCTGCGCGAGGTGGTGACCGAGGGCACAGCATCGCTGGGTGAGGTGCCGGGCTATGCGGTGGGCGGCAAGACCGGAACGGCGGATAAACCGCGCACCCATGGCGGCGGGTATTATGAGGATAAGGTGATCGCGACCTTTGCCAGTGTCTTTCCCGCCCATGATCCGCAATATGTGCTGGTGGTCACGCTGGATGAGCCATCTGAGAATTCGGGCGATGAGCCGCGCCGCACCGCCGGTTGGACGGCCGTTCCGGTGGCCGCTGAGATCATTCGCCGCGTGGCCCCGCTTATGGGGCTGAGACCCGTGATTGAACCCGCAGCCCCCACTGGTATAACAACCGTGTCGCATCAGGCAGAGTAGGCCTGACGAAAGGGGTCAAACGGGTGGGGCGCTGTGAGCCAGGTTAAATCTCTTGATCAGCTGGGCCTCACGGCCCTTGGCGGGAAAAAAGCCCAGATTACAGGACTTGCGGTGGACAGCCGGGAGGTGAAACCCGGGTTCTTGTTTGCAGCCCTTCCCGGGTCCAACATGCATGGGGCCGAGTTCATCTCTTACGCGCTGCGGATGGGGGCGAGCGCGATTTTGACCGATGCTGAGGGCGCGCGCATTGCCGCCCAAGAGCTGGAGATCTCTGACGCTGCGCTGATCATTGCCGAGGATGCCCGTCAGACGCTGGCCTTTGCCAGTGCGCTGTGGTTTGGCGCGCAGCCGGAAACGGTGGTCGCGGTGACGGGCACCAATGGCAAGACCTCCGTGGCCAGTTTCACCCGCCAGATTTGGGAGAAGATGGGCTTTGACTCCATCAATATTGGCACCACCGGCGTGGAAGGGGCCTATACCGCGCCATGCGCCCATACGACGCCGGAACCTATTACGCTCCACCGGCTTTTGTCTGAGGCGGATGCGCATTTGGTGAGCCATGCGGCGATGGAGGCGTCCTCGCACGGGTTGGAACAGCGGCGCCTGGACGGGGTGCGGTTGGCGGCGGCGGGGTTTTCGAATTTCAGCCAGGATCACCTGGATTACCACGACACGTTCGAGGCCTATTTCAACGCCAAGGCGGGGCTTTTTGCGCGGGTGTTGCCGGAAGATGGCGTGGCGGTGATCAATATCGACGATGATCGCGGTCATGATATGGTTGCGATGGCGCGCGCGCGGGGCCAAGAGGTGCTGACCGTGGGGCGCACGGACGGGGCGGATTTGCATATCGTGGCGCGCAGTTTCTCACCCACGGGTCAGGTCCTGCGCTTTGATTGGCGGGGCCGCGTGGCGCAGGCGGAATTGCAGCTGATCGGCGGGTTTCAAGCGGAAAATGTGCTATTGGCGGCAGGGCTTTGCATTGGTGCAGGCGCCGATCCTGATCAGGTGTTTTCGACCTTGTCGTCGATGCGCACTGTGCGGGGCCGTATGGAGCTGGCGGCGCGGAGGGCCAACGGAGCGTCGGGCTTTGTGGATTACTCGCACACGCCCGATGCGGTCTCAACCGCGCTGCGCGCGCTGAGGCCTCATGTGATGGGGCGGATCATCTGCATTGTCGGCGCGGGCGGGGATCGGGATCCGGGCAAGCGGCCCATGATGGGGCGGGCAGCGGCGGAACATGCCGATCAGGTGATTGTCACCGATGACAACCCGCGCAGTGAAGATCCCGCGCTTATTCGCGCGGCGGTGTTGGAGGGTTGCCCTGAGGCCACCGAAGTGGGCGACCGGGCGGAGGCGATTTTGCGCGGTGTGGATGCGCTGGGCGCGGGGGATGCGTTGCTCATCGCGGGCAAGGGGCATGAGACCGGTCAGATCGTGGGCGATGACGTGTTTCCCTTTGACGATGCCGAACAGGCGAGCGTGGCCGTCTCCGCGCTTGATGGGGATATCCTATGAGCTTGTGGACCTCTGCTGAGGCCGCGCAGGCCACGGGCGGGCGGGCCACCTGTGAGTGGGCCGCAAGTGGCGTGTCGATTGATACGCGCACGCTGGAGCCCGGCGATCTGTTTGTCGCGCTGACTGTGGCACGGGATGCCCATGAATTTGTGGCCCAAGCGCTTGAGAAGGGCGCGGCGGCGGCGCTCGTGTCGCGGGTGCCAGAGGGTGTGTCTGAGGATGCGCCGCTCTTGATTGTCGAGGATGTGCAAGCGGGGCTGGAAGCGCTTGGTCACGCGGGGCGTGCCAGGACGCATGCGCGGGTGGTGGGGATCACCGGGTCGGTGGGCAAGACATCCACCAAGGAAATGCTACGCGATGTGCTGGCCGCGCAAGGCCGGACGCACGCGTCTGTTGCCAGCTACAACAACCATTGGGGCGTGCCGCTGACGCTGGCGCGGATGCCGGCGGACACGGAATTTGCGGTGATTGAGATCGGCATGAACCACCCAGGCGAGATCGGCCCCTTGTCGCGCATTGCGCGGCCGCATGTGGCGATGATCACCACGGTGGCCGAGGTCCATATGGAGGCGTTTGACGACGGGATCGACGGGATTGCCCGGGAAAAGGCGGCGATCTTTGAGGGGTTGGAGCCGGGCGGCGTGGCCGTGATCAATGACGATATCGCGACGCAGCCGATTTTATGTGCCGCGGCGCAGGCGGTGGCGGCCAAAGAGATCGGTTTTGGTGAGGCAGGGCGGGATTACCGGCTGGTCTCGGTCACTGTGTCTGAGGGCGTGAGCGTGGCCAAAGCGGAGACGGCAGAGGGGTCGTTTCTGTTTAAACTCGCCTCTGCCGGGCAGCATTTTGCGATGAACGGGCTGGGCGCGCTGGCGTCGGCCAAGGCGCTTGGCGCGGATCTGGCGATGGCGGCGATGGCGCTGTCGAGTTGGAAACCCGTCGGCGGGCGCGGCGCGGTGGAACGGATTGAGCTGGATCCCGACCGGCCTGAGGCGGCGCTGACACTGATTGATGATGCCTATAATGCCAATCCCACCTCGCTTGGGGCGGCCTTTGACGTGCTGGCCGAGGCGCGCCCAGGCGGGCGGCGCGTGGCGTTCGTGGGTGATATGAAAGAGCTGGGCCCGACCGAGCAGGCGATGCATGCGGGCATGGTGGATCACCCGGCGATGGAGAAGATTGACCGGGTGCACACGGTTGGGCCGCTGATGCAGGCGCTGCATGATGCGCTGCCGGCGGACAAGCAGGGTATGCACACAGATACAAGTGAGGCCATGGCACCGCACCTGCGCGATCTTGTGCAGGCGGGGGATACCATTCTGGTCAAGGGGTCGCTATCCATGGCGATGGCGCGCATTGTGACCGGGATCCGTGATCTGGGCTGGCGCCTGCCGGACAGTGCTGCGCGCGACGCAGCAAAACGAGAGCAAGCCGGGGCGGAGAACCCCGGGACATGACGAACGAGGCGTGAGAACGGTATGCTATATTGGCTGACCATATGGTCTGACGGCGGCGATTTTTACAATCTTTTCCGCTACATCACCTTTCGCGCCGGGGGCGCGTTTCTGACCGCGCTGTTGTTCGGGTTTATCTTTGGCAAACCGCTGATCAATGTGCTGCGCCGCAAGCAGGGCAAAGGCCAACCCATTCGCGATGACGGGCCGGAGACGCATTTTGCCAAAACCGGCACGCCCACGATGGGGGGCTTGCTGATCGTGGGGGCGTTGGTGACATCGACGCTGTTATGGGCGCGGCTCGACAACCCGTTTGTGTGGATCGTGCTGTTTGTGACGCTGGCCTTTGGCCTTATCGGGTTTGCCGATGACTATGCCAAAGTGTCCAAGCAGAACACCTCGGGCGTGTCGGGCAAGGTCCGGCTTTTGCTGGGCTTCATCATTGCGGGCATCGCGGGGTTCTGGGCCTCTTCCGTGCATCCTGACGCGCTGCAATTCCGCATGGCGTTTCCGTTTTTCAAGGATGCGCTGTGGAATATGGGGCTGTTTTTCATCCCCTTTGCGATGTTTGTCATCGTGGGCGCGGCCAATGCGGTGAACCTGACCGATGGGCTGGACGGGTTGGCGATCATGCCGGTGATGATTGCGGGCACCGCCCTTGGCATCATTGCTTATGCTGTGGGCCGGGTCGATTTCACCGAGTACTTAGAGGTGCATTACGTGCCGGGCACGGGCGAAATCCTGGTCTTTGTGGCAGGGCTTGTGGGCGGTGGCTTGGGCTTTCTTTGGTATAACGCGCCACCTGCGGCGGTGTTCATGGGTGATACGGGCTCGCTGGCCCTGGGCGGGGCATTGGGCGCGATTGCGGTGGCCACGAAACACGAATTGGTGCTGGGCATCATCGGCGGCATTTTCGTGGTTGAGGCGCTGAGCGTGATCATCCAGGTGGCCTATTTCAAGGCGACGGGCAACCGCGTGTTCCTGATGGCCCCCATTCATCACCATTACGAAAAGAAGGGCTGGGCCGAGCCCACCATCGTGATCCGGTTCTGGATCATCGCGCTGATCCTTGCCATGATCGGGCTTGCGACCCTGAAGGTGAGGTAGACATGCCCCATGCCGAGCTGTGCTATTCGGCCGATCTGAGCCTGGATCCGGCGCAGACGCTGGCGCGGATCGAAGAGGTTTTGCAGGCCCATGATGCAGGGTCTGGCGAATGCAAGGGCCGGGCCTATCCGGCGGAGGTGTTCCACCACACGCATTTCATTGCGCGGATTTCTTTGCTGGCAAAACCGCACCGGGCTGCGGCGTTTATTGCCGCGTTGAGTGCGGATTTGGAGACGGCGAGCAAGGCCTGCATTCCGGAGCCGTGCCTGTTTACGCTGGATATCTCTTTTTCGTCGCAGATCTACGTGACGGGCCGCCATGAGGGTGCGGGGTGATGGGTACGCCGGTCAAGGATCGCGCGGCCATGATCGCGGGCATGGCGCCGCAGCTGAGCGAGACGATTTGGCATTTCTGCACGGGGGCTGAGGCCGATCCTGCCGGGGCTTTGGCTGTGTTTGAGGAAAGCGAAGGGCGGTCTTTGATCCTGTCGGATGAGGATGCGCGCGCACGGGGGTACGATCTGGGCCAACCCATGGCGCAGATCACGCTCACGGTGCATTCCGCGTTGGACGGTGTGGGGTTGACCGCGGCTGTGGCGGGCGCGCTGGCCGAGGCGGAAATCCCGTGCAACATGGTGGCGGCGTTTCATCACGATCATGCGTTTGTGCCGTGGGAGATGCGGGCGCGGGCGATGGAGATTTTGCAGCGCTTGGCGGGCGCGGGCGCGCCATGATCGCGGTGCGTGGATGCCAGGGGCAGCGCGTGGCGGTGCTGGGGCTTGGGCGCTCTGGCCTGTCGGCGGCGCGCGCCTTGCGCGCGGGCGGTGCGGACGCGCTGTGTTGGGATGACAACCCGGTGGCCCGCGCGGCCGCAGAGGCCGAGGATCTGGAGCTGCGCGATCTGCGCAAACAGGGCGCGTTTGAGGATGTGGCGCGGTTGAGCGTGTCCCCGGGGATTGCGCATCTTTATCCAGAGCCCAACGCGGTGGTGGCCGCGGCGATGGCGGCGGGCGTGCCGGTGGACAATGATATCGGGCTGTTTTTCCGCTCTTTGGCCGGTGAGGATTGGGCGCAGTTTGACAGCCCGCCCAAGGTGATCGCGGTCACTGGCAGCAATGGCAAATCGACGACCTCGGCGCTGATCCATCATATCCTGGACTGTGCGGGCAAGCCTGTGCAGCTTGCGGGCAATATCGGGCGCGGCGTGTTGGACATTGATCCGCCCGGCGATGGCGCGGTGGTGGTGTTGGAGCTGAGCTCTTACCAGACGGAGCTGGCGCGGGCGCTGACGCCGGATGTGGCGGTGTTCACCAATCTCACGCCGGATCATCTGGACCGGCATGGCGGCTTTGGCGGATATTTCGCGGCCAAGCGCCGGCTCTTTGCCGAAGGCGGGCCGGATCGGGCCGTGATCGGGGTGGATGAGCCCGAAGGCGTGTTTTTGGCCGGGCAATTGTCAGAAGGGGCAAGCGATGACCGCGTGCTGCGCGTATCCTCGGGGCGTAAACTGACCGGGCCGGGCTGGAACGTGTTCGCGCGCAAAGGCTTTCTGAGCGAGACCCGCAAAGGGCGGCAGGCGGCGTCGATTGATCTGCGCAAGGTGACCGGATTGCCGGGGGCGCATAACCATCAAAACGCGTGCGCGGCCTATGCGGCCTGTCGCGCCCTTGGCGTGGCGCCGCGGCTCATTGAGGATGCGTTTCATACGTTCCGCGGCCTGCCGCATCGCAGCCAGATTGTCGCCCAGGCGGGTGGGGTGACGTATGTCAATGACAGCAAGGCCACGAATGTGGATGCCGCGTTGAAGGCGCTGATGGCCTTTGACCGGGTGCGCTGGATTTGTGGTGGGCTGGAGAAGGAAGGCGGGGTTGCCGGGCTGAAGCCCGGCCTACGTCATGTGAGCAAAGCCTATGTGATTGGCCGTGAGGCGGCGGCGTTTGCGATGCAGCTGGGCGATGTGGAGGCGGAGGTGTGCACCACCATGGCCGAGGCCGTGGCGCGCGCGATGGCGGAGGCGGAGCCGGGCGACACGGTTTTGTTGGCACCCGGGGCTGCGAGTTTTGATCAATACGACAATTTTGAGCAGCGCGGTGAGGATTTCATGGCCTGTGTGCATGCCGGTCTGGCGTGAGATCCATGCCTCCGGCGGGGATGTTTTCAGCCAGAAGAAACAGCCGGGTCGTCACTTTGGCGTGAAAGGGTTGTTCAGGGGCAAGGGCGGGCGCATGTGACGTTCACATGCTCTTCAAATAAAGGACCCGACCCATGCAGACGCTTCACGCCGGTGAGACATTTCCGAAACAGACCGTGGCCCAATTGGGCGGGGGTGAGATGGTGCTGGGCGCGCCGGGTGGGGGCCATGATTGGCAGATGGTCGTGGTCTATCGCGGGCTGCACTGCCCCTTGTGCAAGAAATATCTGGCCCAGCTGGAGGCGGTCAAAGACAAGTTTTACGCCCTTGGCGTCGATATCGTGGCGGTCTCGGGTGACCCTGAGAACAAGGCGCAGGCCATGGTGGATGAGACCGGGCTGAGCGTGCCGGTGGGGTATGATCTGACTGAGGCGCAGATGCACGCGCTGGGCCTTTTCGTCTCTACCCCGCGCAGCGCGCAGGAAACCGACCGGCCGTTCCCGGAGCCGGGTGTTTTTGTGATCAATGCAGAGGGTCAATTGCAGATCATTGACGTCTCAAACGCGCCTTTCGCGCGGCCGGATCTGGAGATGCTGGCTTTTGGCCTCGACTTCGTGCGGACCAATGCCTACCCCATCCGGGGGACGCGCGCCGCCTGAGCCCATGATCTAGCGTTTTGCGCCATGGAAATGCTTCCCTCGTGCGGCGGCATCTGCTAAACTGATGGGATAGCCCCCGACAAAGAGGGGCACCCAAAAGGCAGAGCGGCGGTTGACATGACAGAGATGGTGTATGGCGCAGTCCCGGCGAGGGATGGCGAGCCAGTCTTACCAAAATGGTGGCGCACGATCGACAAATGGTCGATGACCTGCGTTTTGATCCTGTTTTGCATCGGGATATTGCTGGGGCTGGCGGCCTCACCCCCTTTGGCGGAAAAGAACGGGTTTGATCCGTTCCACTATGTGGAGCGGCAGGCGATTTTCGGGGGCATGGCGCTCACGGCGATGTTCATCGTGTCGATGATGAGCCCGCAATTGGTGCGGCGGCTGGCCGTGTTGGGCTTTATCGCGGCCTTTGCCGCCTTGGCGCTGTTGCCGTTTTTTGGCACGGATTTCGGCAAAGGGGCGGTGCGGTGGTATTCGCTGGGCTTTGCCTCGCTGCAGCCCTCAGAGTTTCTCAAGCCGGTTTTTGTCGTCGTGGCGGCATGGTTGATGGCGGCAAGCCAAGAGATCAATGGCCCGCCGGGCAAATCCTGGTCTTTCCTTTTGGTTGTGACGATTGTAGGGCTTTTGGCGTTGCAGCCCGATTTTGGGCAGGCCTGTCTGGTGCTGTTTTCCTGGGGCGTGATGTATTTCGTGGCCGGGGCGCCTATGCTGCTGTTGGTGTTGATGGCTGTGGCCGTGGTCGGTGTGGGCAGTTTTGCCTATTCCAATTCAGAGCATTTCGCGCGCCGCATTGACGGGTTTCTGAGCCCGGATGTGGACCCCAATACGCAGCTGGGTTTTGCCACCAATGCGATCCGTGAAGGCGGATTTTTTGGCGTGGGTGTGGGCGAGGGTGAGGTGAAATGGTCACTGCCCGATGCCCATACGGATTTCATCATCGCGGTGGCCGCAGAAGAATACGGTCTTGTTCTCGTGCTTTGCATCATCGCGCTTTATGCCACGATCGTGGTGCGGTCGCTGTCGCGGTTGATGCGAGAGCGGGACAGTTTCGTGCGGCTGGCGGGCGTGGGCCTTTTGTCGGTTTTCGCTGTGCAGGCGATGATCAACATGGGCGTTGCGGTGCGGTTGCTGCCCGCCAAGGGGATGACCTTGCCCTTTGTCAGCTATGGTGGTTCGTCCTTGATCGCAGGCGGGATTTTGGTGGGCATGCTCTTTGCCTTTACGCGCAAACGCCCGCAGGGGGAAATTCGTGACCTGTTGCGGGGGTCCACCCGGTGAGTGATCAGCCGCTTCTCATCATCGCGGCGGGCGGCACGGGCGGGCATATGTTTCCCGCGCAGTCGCTGGCGGAGGTGATGCTGCGGCGGGGCTGGCGGGTGAAGCTGTCGACGGATGCGCGCGGGGCGCGCTATTGCGGCGGGTTTCCCCATTCCGTGCAGGTGGAGCAGGTGGCCTCCGCCACTTTTGCGCGCGGTGGGTTGGTCAATAAGGTTGTCGCGCCGTTTCACATTCTGGGCGGCGTTCTGGGCGCGGTGTTGCGGATGCGGCGCGAGAAGCCGGATGCGGTGGTGGGCTTTGGCGGATATCCGACCATTCCGGCGTTGTCGGCGGCCTGGGCCTTGCGCCTGCCGCGGATGATCCATGAACAAAATGGCGTGTTGGGCAAGGTCAATCAGGTCTTTGCCACGCGGGTCGATCGCGTGGCCTGTGGCACGTGGCCCACGGATTTGCCGACAGGCGCCAAAGGCGTGCATGTGGGAAATCCTGTGCGCGCGGCGGTGCTGGAGCGGGCCGAGGCCGCGTATATCCCGCCGGGCGATTACCCGATGTCGGTTTTGGTGATTGGCGGCTCACAAGGGGCGCGGGCGCTGTCGGATCTGGTGCCGGAGGCGCTGTCGCAATTGCCGTCTCACATTCTGTCGAACTTGCGCGTGAGCCATCAGGCGCGGGACGAGGATATGGAGCGCGTCAAAGAATTTTACGCCCGTCATGGCATTGCCGCCGAGGTGCAGCCGTTTTTCCGCGATGTGCCGCGGCGTTTGAGCGAGGCGCAGCTGGTGATCAGCCGGGCGGGCGCGTCTTCTGTGGCGGATATTTCCGTTGTGGGGCGGCCGTCTATCCTGATCCCTTTTCCGCATGCCACGGCCGATCATCAAACCGCCAATGCACGCGCTCTGTCTGAGGCAGGGGCGGCGGTTGTGATGCCCGAAAGCGCCCTGACGGCGGAGCGATTGTGCGAGACAGTGGCGCAAATTTTAGGTCAGCCGGATGCGGCGATGAAGATGGCCGAGGCTGCGCTGAGCGTGGCCAAACCGGATGCGCCACAGGTTTTGGCGGATATGGTCGAGGCGATGGTTTTGAAAGGACAAGTGTCATGAGTGCTGCCACCAAACTGCCGGGCGATGTGGGGCCCATCCATTTCATCGGCATTGGCGGCATTGGCATGTCGGGGATTGCGGAGGTGCTGCTCAACCACGGCTATGTGGTGCAGGGCTCTGACCTCAAAGCGTCCAAGATCACAGAGCGTCTGGAGGCCATGGGCGCACTGATCTTTGAAGGGCAGCGGGCAGAGAATATGGACACGGCGGAGGTCGTGGTGATCTCCACCGCCATCAAACGCGATAACCCGGAATTGGTGGAGGCGCGGCGCCTGGGCCTGCCTGTGGTGCGCCGGGCGGAAATGCTGGCCGAACTGATGCGGCTGAAATCCAACATTGCGGTGGCGGGCACCCATGGCAAAACGACGACCACGACGATGGTGGCAGCGCTTTTGGATCATGGCAAATTTGACCCCACGGTGATCAATGGCGGGATCATTCACGCCTATGGCTCCAACGCGCGGGAGGGGGATGGCGAATGGATGGTGGTCGAGGCCGATGAAAGCGACGGCACGTTCAACCGATTGCCCGCGACCGTGGCGATTGTGACCAATATTGACCCGGAGCACATGGAGCATTGGGGCGATTTTGATGCGCTGCGCAAAGGGTTTGATGATTTTGTCGGCAATATTCCGTTCTACGGCCTCGCTGTATGCTGCACCGACCACCCGGAGGTGCAGGCGCTGGTGGGGCGGCTGACGGATCGCCGGGTCGTGACATTTGGCTTCAACGCGCAGGCGGATGTGCGGGCGGTGAACCTGCGATATCAGGGCGGGGTGGCGCATTTCGACATTGTCCTTCAGCCCGATGGCATGGTGATCGAAGGCTGCAGCCTGCCCATGCCGGGCGATCACAACGTTTCTAACGCGCTCTCAGCCGTGGCGGTGGCGCGGCATCTGGGCATGCGCGGGGCGGAAATTCGTGAGGCGTTGGCGGGCTTTGGCGGGGTGAACCGGCGCTTTACCCGTGTAGGCGAGGTGGACGGTGTCACGATTATTGACGATTACGGCCACCACCCGGTTGAGATTGCCGCCGTGCTCAAGGCCGCGCGCCATGCCTGTGAGGGCCGGGTGATCGCGGTGCATCAACCGCATCGCTACACGCGGCTTTCCAGCCTTTTTGACGACTTTTGCGGCTGTTTCAATGATGCCGATGTGGTGGGCATTGCCGAGGTGTTTGCCGCAGGCGAAGACCCGATCCCGGGGGCCAGCCGCGATGATCTGGTGGCCGGGCTGATCCGGCATGGTCACCGTGAGGCCCACGGCATTGACGATGAGGCAGGTCTTTATGAGCTGGTGCGCGAGGCGGCCAAACCCGGCGACATGGTTGTCTGTCTTGGCGCGGGCACGATCAGCGCCTGGGCCAATGCGCTGCCTGAGCGCCTGACTGGAAAGGGTGCTGCGTGACGTTCGAAGCGGCAGATTTTTGCAAAAAACTGACCCAGAAAATTCCAATTTTCTGGCGCATTTTCTTGGAAGAAAATGGATCCCGTTTGGGTCTTAAAGGAGAGTGCGCGTGATCTTGATTGTGATCTGTTGCGTTTGGGTTTTGGCCTCTGCTGCGGTCGCGATGCTGCCCATGCGGCGGCAATATGTGCCGGGCGTCATGCTGATGCTGGCAGCCCCCGTGCTGATTGGCGCGATGGCGCTGCACTATGGCTGGTTTCTCGGCGTGGTCGCGCTGTTTGCGTTCCTGTCGATGTTCCGAAATCCCCTGATCTACATGGCGCGTCGCGCGATGGGTCAAAACCCGGAGATCCCGAAATGAACCTTTCCTTGATGCTGGCCTGTTTGTGGGCGTTGTCGGCCAATGTTTTGGCCATGCTGCCCAGTCGCGACAATCACTGGCGGCGCGCCTATGTGCTGATCGCCTTTGGCATCCCGATCCTGGGCTACGTGACCTATCAAAACGGGCCTTGGCTGGGCTTGGCGGTGCTTTTGGCCGGGATGAGCCTGCTGCGCTGGCCGGTGATTTACCTCAGCCGTTGGATGCGCGGGCGTTTTGGGATGGGGTGAGGCTTGGCCCAAAAAGCGCGTTGCGCGGAATCAAGGGCGTTAGCCCGCCGCGCTTTCGTTCGCTGACCGGCAGGCGATTGAGAGCAATCGCCGAGAGGGGGGCCGTCCCGGGGCCTGGCGAAATGGCAAACTTAGGACGTCGCTCAATCAGACGGCGGGACTGCGTGATAAAGCGCTGCTGAACAAAACGTAGATCGCCACGCCACGGCCTGACGAACGCGCTGACTTGTGTTGCAACCGCCGCTGCCGTAGCAGGGACCCATGACAATCCTACCCACTCCCAGAGGCAAGCTTTCGCAGAACCGAGACCTCGCATCGCTCACCTGGATGCGCGTGGGCGGGCCTGCGGATTGGTTCTTTATGCCGGCGGATCTGGAGGATCTGGCAGGTTTTCTCAAAGACCTGCCCGCGGATATTGACGTGTTCCCGATGGGTGTGGGCAGCAACCTGATTGTACGCGATGGCGGGCTGCGCGCGGTGGTGATCCGGCTGGCGCGCGGGTTCAACCGTGTTGAGATCAACGGCTCCCATGTCACCGCAGGCGCGGCGGCGCTGGATGCGCAGGTGGCCCGACAGGCCGCGGATGCCGGGCTTGATCTGACATTTTTGCGCACGATCCCGGGCTCCATCGGGGGCGCGGTGCGGATGAATGCGGGCTGTTATGGCACCTATACCGCGGATGTGTTCGTCTCTGCCCGGGCTGTCACCCGCGCGGGGGAGGTTGTGACGCTGACCAAGGATGACCTGAATTTTCAGTATCGGCAATCCGATCTGCCGGAGGGGTCTGTCCTTTTTGAGGCGACGTTTGAGGCGCCCAAGGGCGACCCTGAGACGTTGCATGCGCGGATGGAGGCGCAGCTCAAACGCCGCGATGAAACGCAACCCACGCAAGACCGCAGCGCGGGCTCGACCTTTCGCAACCCGGCGGGATTTTCGTCGACAGGGCAGGCCGATGACGTGCATGACCTCAAAGCCTGGAAGGTGATTGACGACGCTGGGCTGCGCGGCGCGCGCGTGGGCGGGGCGCAAATGAGCGAAAAGCATTCCAATTTCATGATCAACACCGGTGATGCCACCGCAGCCGACCTCGAAAATTTGGGCGAGGAGGTGCGAAAAAGGGTTTTTCAAAACAGCGGAATAGAGTTACACTGGGAGATTATGAGGGTCGGCGAACCGGCCCCGTAGGCTGAGCAGAACATCAAACAAAACCAGCCGTAACATACGAGCAGCCCTTCAGGTCAATTTAGGGCATATCTAAGCACCAAGATGGGTGCGCGTAACAACGGGTCGCAAAGGCTCGGGAAGTTGAGGCAGAGCGTGGGACAGTCGGGCGGGCATCCCCAACATGTGGCGGTCATTATGGGCGGTCTTTCGGCAGAGCACGAAGTGTCTCTGTCCACAGGTCGTGAATGTGCCGAAGCTTTGCGTCAGGCCGGGTTTCGCGTGACCGAGATTGAGGCGGGTCGCGATCTTTGTGCGCGGCTTGTGGCGCTGAGCCCGGATGTTGTGTTCAACGCGCTTCATGGTCGGTGGGGTGAGGATGGCTGCGTGCAAGGCATTCTAGAATGGATGGGCATCCCCTATACCCATTCCGGGGTTTTGTCCTCGGCCTTGGCGATGGACAAGCAGGCGACAAAGGCGGCCTATGTGCAGGCCGGGTTGCCGGTGGCGGACAGCATTATTGCGGATGTGGATCAGGTGCGGCGCGAACATGTCATGGCGCCTCCCTATGTGGTCAAACCCAATAGCGAAGGGTCATCCGTGGGTGTCTATTTGGTGCAGGAGGCGGCCAATGGTCCGCCCATGCTGTCGGACGACATGCCCGATCAGGTGATGGTGGAGCAATTTGTGCCGGGGCGGGAATTGACCACCTCTGTGCTGGGCGACCGGGCGCTGACGGTCACGGATATCCTGACCGACACCTGGTATGATTATCACGCGAAATATGCCGAAGGCGGGTCGCGCCATGTGGTGCCGGCCGTGGTGCCGGGCCCGATATTTCAGGCCTGTCTGGACTATGCGCTGACCGCCCACGACATTTTGGGCTGTCGCGGTTTGTCGCGCACGGATTTCCGCTGGGATGAGGCGCGGGGCCTGGACGGGCTTGTGCTGCTTGAGACGAACACGCAACCCGGTATGACGCCCACGTCGCTCTCGCCCGAACAGGCGGCCGCCGTGGGCATGGATTTCCCCGCGCTTTGCCGCTGGTTGGTGGAGGATGCGTCATGCAACAGGTGACAAAGCCTTGCGATCCGGCGCCGTCGCGCTGGTCCTATCGGTTCCAGCGGCTGATGCTGACGCCGTTTTTCCGGCTGCTTTTGCGCGTGGGCGTGCCGTTTTGTTTCGCCTTTGGCATGGTCACGGCGTATTTCGGCAACGAGGAACGCCAGGAAAAGATCGTGCTGGCGGTGGCGGATATGCGCCATCAGATCGAGACGCGCCCCGAGTTCATGGTGGAGCTTTTGGCGATTGAAGGCGCAAGCGAAAGTGTCGAGGAAGACATTCGCGAAATCTTTCCCTTCGATTTTCCGACCAGTTCCTTTGACATCGATATCGCGCATGTCCACGAGATGATCAGCGGCTTGCCTGCGGTGCGGGCCGCCGATGTGCGCATCCGCAAAGGCGGCACCATGGTTGTGACCGTGTCCGAGCGCGTGCCCGTGGCCGTGTGGCGGACCTGGGATGAGCTGACCCTGGTGGACGCCGAAGGGTTTTCCGTGGCTGAGCTAGAGGCGCGCGCAGATCGTGCCGACCTGCCGGTGATTGCCGGAGAGGGCGCGGATGCGGATGTGCCCGGGGCCATGGCAATCTTGGAGGCCGCCGCGCCATTGGGCGCGCGGGTTTTGGGCCTTGTGCGCATGGGGGAACGCCGTTGGGACCTCGTGCTGGACAAGGATCAGCGCATTTTGCTGCCCGAAGAGGGGGCAGTGCGCGCATTGGAGCGGGTTTTGGTGCTCAACCAAACGCAGGATATGCTCGCGCGGGATTTGACGGTCGTCGACATGCGATTGGCCGGGCGCCCGACCGTGCGCATGAATGAACCCGCAGCACAGACGTGGTGGCGAGTGAGGCAGTCCATGACAGGGATAAAACAAGAATGATTGAGCTATATGACAGCCAAAGAGCGATGCGGAACATGCGCAAGGCCGCGATCCAACGGGGCGTGGTGGCCGTGCTGGATGTGGGCACGTCCAAGATTGCCTGTCTGGTGCTGCGCTTTGATGGGACAGAGCGGCTGAGCGATTATGACGGTGTGGGCGCACTGGCCGGTCAGGCCGGGTTTCGGGTGATTGGCGCGGCGACAACGCGGTCGCGCGGCGTGCGCTTTGGCGAAATTTCCGCGATGCAGGAAACCGAGCGCGCCATTCGCACAGCGCTGAAGGCCGCGCAGAAGATGGCGCAGATCCGGGTGGATCATGTGATCGCGTGTTTTTCAGGCGCTTTGCCGCGATCCTACGGTCTGGCCGGGCAGGTGGAGTTGGAAAGCCCGATGGTGACCGAGCAGGATGTGAGCCGGGTGCTCTCGGCCTGTGATGTACCGGATTATGGCGCGGGCTTTGACGGTGGACGCGAGGTGCTGCATGCGCAGCCGGTGAATTTTGCGCTCGATCATCGCTCTGGCCTCGGCGATCCGCGCGGGCAGATCGGGCAGACGCTGGCGACTGACATGCACATGGTGACGGTGGATGCCGTGGCCGTGCAGAACCTGGCCCATTGTGTGAAGCGCTGTGATCTGGAACTCGCGGGGCTGGCCTCAAGCGCGTATGTGTCGGGGATTTCGGCGCTGGTGGAAGATGAGCAAGAGCTGGGCGCGGCCTGCATTGATTTCGGCGGTGGCAGCACCGGCGTGTCGATCTTTATGAAAAAGCACATGATCTACACCGACAGCGTGCGCATGGGCGGGGATCACGTGACGTCTGATATCTCGATGGGGCTGCAAGTGCCCAAATCCGTGGCTGAACGGATCAAGACATTCTACGGCGGCGTGGTGGCCACCGGCATGGATGACCGCGAGATGATCGAGATCGGCGGCGAGACGGGTGATTGGGAACATGACCGGCGCAATGTCAGCCGTGCCGAGGTGATCGGCATCATGCGGCCTAGGGTCGAAGAGATTTTGGAAGAGGTGAAAACCACGCTCGACGGGGCCGGGTTCAACTGCCTGCCCAGTCAGCAGATCGTGCTGACGGGTGGGGCGAGCCAGATCCCTGGGCTTGATGGGTTGGCGAGCCGGATCCTTGGTCAACAGGTGCGATTGGGCCGTCCGCTGCGCGTACACGGGTTGCCGCAAGCGGCGACGGGGCCAAGCTTTGCCTCCGCTGTGGGCATGTGTCTGTTCGCGGCGAATCCTCAGGATGAATGGTGGGACTTTGAAATCCCGACCGATCGCTACCCGGCGCGATCCCTGCGACGGGCGGTGAAATGGTTCAAGGACAATTGGTGACCCCTAGATGCGGGTGTATCGGCGAAATCTCGCGAATGTGGATAAAAAAAAGGCCATATTTGGTGTGATTTCTTATGTTTTGGGGTGACGGAACGTCGCTCCGGCGGTAGTATTGTAAAAATTTAGGCGAAATAAGCCCGAGTCTCACGGGCAAGCGACAGGCGGAAGAGCACATGACTTTGAACCTCACCATGCCCGGTCAGGAAGAACTGAAACCTCGTATCACCGTGTTTGGGGTCGGTGGCGCAGGCGGCAATGCGGTCAACAACATGATCGAAAAACAGCTGGAAGGCGTGGATTTCGTCGTGGCCAACACGGATGCGCAGGCGCTGGCACAGTCAGATGCCAAGGCGCGCATTCAGCTGGGTGTGAAAGTGACCGAAGGTTTGGGCGCAGGGGCCAAGGCCACGATCGGTGCGGCCGCCGCTGAGGAAAATATCGAACAAATCGTCGACCATCTGGCGGGGGCGCATATGTGCTTTATCACCGCTGGCATGGGCGGCGGCACGGGCACGGGTGCAGCCCCGATCATCGCGCAAGCGGCGCGGGAATTGGGCGTTCTGACCGTGGGCGTGGTGACCAAACCGTTCCAATTCGAAGGTGGCAAGCGGATGCGCCAGGCCGAAGAGGGCGTAGATGCGCTTCAGGCTGTGGTCGACACGCTGATCATCATTCCGAACCAGAACCTGTTCCGTCTGGCCAATGAAAAGACGACCTTTACCGAGGCGTTCAGCATGGCAGATGACGTGTTGTATCAAGGGGTTAAGGGTGTGACGGACCTGATGGTGCGTCCGGGCCTCATCAACCTCGACTTTGCCGATGTGCGCGCCGTGATGGACGAGATGGGCAAGGCGATGATGGGCACCGGTGAGGATAGTGGTGAAGATCGCGCGATCCAGGCCGCTGAAAAGGCGATTGCCAACCCGCTCCTCGATGAGATTTCGCTGCAGGGCGCGAAAGGCGTGTTGATCAACATCACCGGCGGTCATGACCTGACGCTCTTTGAGTTGGATGAGGCCGCAAACCGGATCCGCGAAGAGGTGGATGCGGACGCCAATATCATCGTGGGCTCCACGCTGGACACTTCGATGGAAGGTCAGATGCGGGTGAGCGTTGTGGCCACCGGCATTGACGCCTCCGTTGAGTATAAAGACATTCCAAAACCGCGCCGGTCCTTGGCTGAGCCGCTGGTACCGACCCGCGAAATGGTTGTGGAAGAGCCTGCCCCGGCGATGGTGGCAGAGCCGGCCCAACCTGCGGAAGAATTGGCACCGGCTGCGCGCCATGCGGAGCCTGAGCCGGGTCTCTTTGACGCGCAAACCGCCGCGGCCGAAGATCAGATGGAAGACATTTTCGGGGTCGATGACACAGCCCCGCAGATGGACGATGATCTGCCACCGCCGGCCTATCGCCCGGCTGCTGAAACGCGGCCATTGGTCGACGAAGACGAAGATCTGCGCGAAAGCTTTGTGGCGCCGCGTGGCCCTGCGATTGGGCAACCGTCCGCCGATACGATGGCACGGTTGCAGGCCGCTGTCGGTCGGGCCCCGGCTGCGCGTGAATTGCCGCAACGTGAGGCGGCCCCAGTTGCACAGCCGAGTGCGCAGGCCACTGGGCAATCCACTGGGCAGGCGGCTGCCGATGCGCAAGACGCGGAAAAACCCCGCTTTGGCATCAATTCGCTGATCAATCGGATGACCGGTTCGGGCAGTGAGGCCACGGCACCAGCGGCACGGCCCGCGCGCCAACAGCCGCAACTGTCCTCTGATCCCGCGCCCGAGGCGCAAGCGGAACGGGACGGTGATGATCAAATCGAAATCCCGGCATTCTTGCGCCGACAGGCCAATTGACCGGCGATTTGTGCTGACATTTAGAAGATAGGCCGCGTCATGCGGCCTATTTTCGTTTCGACACAAGGATTTGGGGTTTTCGACCTGTTTGACCATGTGTCAATCAGGGGTTGTGCGACCTGCGCGTCGCGCACCAAAATTGGCATGCAACACCCGATCACGGCCATGCACCGATCTGCAACATGTCGCGCGTCTGTCGCCCGCTGTGAGGCCGTAAGGCGAGGGGTAAAAACGTTTTAAATACAAGGATTTATAGGGTTTAAGCGGAAATCTGCCAACGAGATGACTCACATGTTTCATACCGTTGCAAAGATTGAGTTGAGGTCGCGACTCCGGCCCTTTAAATTTTTGGCAACACGAGGCGATGAGAACTGGGGCCGCTCTTGCAAGGCACTTTGCGTAAATCAATCACACTGACCGGCGTCGGGCTGCATTCCGGCGTTGAGACAAGTGTGACGGTTTATCCCGCCCCGGCCAATACCGGCATTGTTTTCCTGCGTCTCGACGTGCCCGCCGATGAGGGTGTGATCCCGGCGCGGTGGGACAGTGTGATATCGTCGCCCTTGTGCACCCGGTTGGTCAATGATCACGAGGTGTCGATCTCAACCGTTGAGCATTTGATGGCCGCGCTGATGGGCTGCGGCATTCACAATGCGCGCATTCATGTCACCGCCGCCGAAGTGCCGATCATGGATGGCAGCGCGAGCGTGTTTGTGCGGGAATTCCTGAACATCGGGATCCGTCGTCAAAACGCACCTGTCAAAGCGCTGCGCGTGCTGCGGCCCGTGGAGGTGCGTCGCGGCGATGCGGTAGCGCGGATCACGCCCAATGACACGCTGCTGATCGAGTTTGACATCGAATTTGAAGACGCCGCCATCGGCGCGCAAAGCAAGACCCTGAACATGTCCAATGGCAGTTTCGTGCGCGAACTATCGAGCAGTCGCACCTTCTGTCGGCAGGCGGATGTGGATCATATGCAGGCCAATGGCCTGGCCCTTGGGGGATCCCCGGGGGAGAATGCGGTGGTGTTTGACGGCGGGAAAGTCGTCTCTCCGGGCGGGTTGCGCCATGCGGATGAACCGGTGCGCCACAAGATGCTGGATGCGCTTGGCGATTTGGGGCTGGCGGGCTACCCGATCCTGGGCCATTACCAAGGCATTCGCGCCGGTCACGCGCTGACCAATGATCTGCTCCGCGCGCTCTTTGCGGACACGGAAGCCTTTGAAATCGTTGAATGTGACGCGAAAATGCTATCGCTGTTGCCCGGTGCGGGCGTGCATTTGGGCGAATTGCCGGAGGTGGCGTAACGCCTCGGCCATACGGTCATGCGAAAACCCGCCAAATCCATTTTCCAATCCCGAATAATATGCTACCAATCCCCATGCTTGGCCGGGGGGCCGGGGTATTGCGGGCTGCAACAACGATGAGAGTTCGAGCATGACTATGACCAAGCGACGCATCGGTCTGATTTTCGGATGTGTGAGTGTAATGGCACTGACCGCCTGTGGTGGCGCGGACCGGGTTGAGCTTGGCAAAGTGAACTATGAGAATTTCACCGCCCAGCAGATCTATGAGCGGGGGGAATTTGACCTGGCCCGCGACAACCCCGAATTGGCCGCCCAGGTCTTTGCCGAGGTGGAGCGGCTGTACCCCTATTCGGATTGGGCGAAACGGTCGATAATCATGCAGGCGTTTTCGTTTCACGAGGCCAAGAGCTATGAAGAAAGCCGCGCATCGGCGCAGCGCTACATCGATTTTTATCCCACGGACGAAGATGCGGCCTATGCGCAGTATCTTGTCGCGCTCAGCTATTATGACCAGATCGACGAAGTAGGCCGGGATCAAAAGCTGACCTTTGAGGCGCTTCAGGCGCTGCGCCAAGTGATTGAGCAATATCCCGAGAGTGAATACTCGCGCTCTGCCAAATTGAAGTTTGAACTGGCGTTTGATCACCTGGCGTCCAAAGAGATGGAGGTGGGCCGCTATTACCTGCGTCGCGATCACTATACGTCCGCGATCAACCGGTTCCGCCTGGTGGTCGAAGATTTCCAGACCACGACCCACACCGCCGAGGCGCTGCACCGGTTGGTGGAGGCGTATCTGTCTTTGGGTCTGACCAATGAGGCGCGCACCGCGGGGGCCATTCTGGGGCACAATTTCCGGGGCACCGAATGGTATGAGGACAGCTACAAATTGCTGACGGGCCGTGGCCTGACCTTGGAGGCTGTGGGCGACAACTGGCTGCGGCAGGTCTATCGTCAGACGCTTCAAGGCCGGTGGTTGTGATCTGGTGGCTCTAACGGGGAGGGGGCAAACCGCCCCATAACCTGATGCTGCGTGCGCTCGAAATCCGCGACATTCTGATCATTGACCGGCTGGAGCTTGGCTTTCAGCCCGGGTTGAACGTGCTGACCGGTGAGACCGGTGCAGGCAAATCGATTTTGCTGGATGCGCTTGGGTTTGTTCTGGGCTGGCGTGGGCGCGCGGAATTGGTGCGCCAAGGGGCCGAGCAGGGGGAGGTTCTGGCCGAGTTTGATCTGAGCCAGGGCCATGCCGCGCGGACCGTTTTGGAAGAGGCGGGCCTGCCGGTGGAGGACACGCTGATCCTGCGCCGCGTCAACAGTCGGGACGGGCGCAAGACGGCCTTTGTCAACGATCGGCGCTGTTCGGGTGAGGTGCTGCGCCAATTGTCTGAGTGCCTGGTGGAGCTGCATGGTCAGCAGGATGACCGCGGCCTTCTCAACCCGCGCAACCATCTGGTTTTACTGGATAGTTTTTTAGGTCTCGCCCCGGCGCGGGACAAGGTGCGCGGCGCTTGGCGGGCCTGGCAGGCCGCGCAAAAGACGCTCAACGCCGCGCAGGAGGCGATTGCCAAAGCGCGCGAGGATGAAGAGTTTCTGCGCCACGCGGTGGGGGAGTTGGACCAATTGGCGCCCGCCCCGGGTGAGGAGGCCGAACTCGACAGTCGCCGCCGCATGATGCAGGCCGCTGAACGCATTCGCGAGGATGTGGCCCGCGCGCAAACCGCACTTGGGGCCGAGGGGGCAGAGGGAGCCGCGGGCGATGCGCTGCGCTGGCTTGAGACGATATCAGAGAGTGCCGAAGGCGGGCTTGATGAGGCGCTGACCGCGCTTGGGCGGGCGATGGTGGAGCTGGATGAGGCGGCCAGCCATGTGACCCGCTTTGCCGAGATGCTGCGCTTTAACCCCCATGAGCTGGAAGAGGCCGAAGAGCGGCTTTTCGCGATCCGGGCGCTGGCGCGTAAACACGGGGTACAACCCGATGATCTGAGCGGGTTTGGTGAGATCATGCGCGAGAAGCTGGCCGCGGTGGATCGCAGCGATGCCGAGATTGCCGCAAAAGATCAGGCGGTGGCAGAGGCCAAATCTGCCTTTGAAAAGGCCGCCGCAGATCTCAGCGCCAAACGGGGGAAGGCGGCGCAGAAACTGGACAAGGCCATGGCGCAGGAACTCGCGCCACTCAAGATGGAGCGCGCCGTCTTTGTCACCGATGTGCAACCTGCTGAGCCCGGCCCCGATGGCGCGAACGCCGTGACCTTCACCGTGGCCACGAACCCCGGTGCGCCGGCCGGGCCGCTCAACAAGATCGCCTCGGGCGGGGAGTTGAGCCGGTTTCTGTTGGCGCTCAAGGTCTGCCTCACGGATCAGGCGAGCGGTATCACCATGATTTTTGACGAGATTGATCGCGGTGTGGGCGGCGCGACGGCCGATGCGGTGGGCCGGCGGCTGGCGCAGCTGAGCGAGGCTTCACAAGTGCTTGTGGTCACGCATTCGCCCCAGGTTGCGGCGCGGGCGGCGCATCACTGGCAAGTGGCCAAACGGGTGGAAAAGGGCGCGACCCTGTCCACGGTCACCCCGCGTTTGGGGGCCGATCGGGAAGAAGAGATTGCGCGGATGCTGTCGGGCGATACGATCTCAAATGAGGCCCGCGCGGCAGCAGAAAAACTCATGACAGGCTGACACCGCGTGAGCGAGACGCGACCGAAGGCGAGCGACGAGCGGTCCGTGGCGGTAAAGCTTTAGTTTCGGGGCGGCACCAATTTGCCGGGGTTCATGATGTTGAGCGGGTCAAACGCGGTCTTGATCGCGCCCATCATCTGCCAGCCCGCGCCGTGTTCGCGCGTCATATAGCCCAGCTTGCCCAGCCCGATCCCATGCTCACCGGTCACCGTCCCACCCAGCGACAATGCCAGGTCCACCAGACGCTCTGAGGCGGCCAAAACGCGGGCTTTCTCGTCTGGGTCGTCGGGATCAAACATCAAGATCGCATGGAAATTGCCGTCGCCCACATGGCCCAGGATCGGCCCATCTATGCCCGCTGCCTCCAGATCGGCTCGGCAGGTCTCAATCGCCTCGGCGAGTTTGGAAATGGGCACGCAGACATCCGTCACGACCGCCTTGCCCCCGGGGCGCGCGGCCAGGATCGCCCAATAAGCATGATGGCGCATGGTCCAAAGTGCTGTCCGGTCCTCGGCCTGCGTGGCCCATTGAAAATCAGAGGCCCCGCGCTGCCCGGCGATCTCTCCAAAAAGCGCGGCCTGTTCTTCGACCCCGGTCTCTGAGCCGTGAAATTCCACCAGCAGGTGCGGGCGTTCAGGCAGGTCACTGCCAGCATAGGCATTGACGGCCTTCACGCTTTCGACATCCACCAATTCGATGCGCGCCATGGGCACGCCCATCTGGATCGTGTCGATCGTGCAGGCCACCGCGTCATCCACGCTGTCAAACCCGCAGACCGCCGCCGCCGTCGCCTCCGGGATGCCATGGAGCCGCAAGGTCAGCTCGGTGATCAAACCCAGCGTGCCTTCGCTTCCCACAAAGAGCGAGGTCAGATCATACCCGGCGGATGACTTGCGCGCCCCGGTTCCGGTGCGGATCACCTCGCCCTCAGCCGTGACAACCTCAAGCCCCAACACGTTTTCGCGCATGGTGCCATATCGGACGGCGGTCGTGCCGCTGGCCCGCGTGGACGCCATGCCCCCCAGCGACGCATTGGCGCCGGGATCCACCGGGAACATAAGACCGGTCGCGCGCAGCTCTTGGTTGAGCGCCTCGCGCGTCACGCCGGGTTGCACGCGCACGGTCAGGTCGTCTTGATTGATCTCTAACACCTTGTTCATGCGCGAAAAATCCACGCTCACCCCGCCATGAATGGCCTGGGCTTGGCCTTCAAGCGATGTGCCCGCGCCCCAGCCAATGATCGGCGTGCGGTGCGCGGCACAGGCGGTGACAATGCGGGCCACATCCTCAGTGCTTTCGGGATAGGCCACGGCATCGGGCGGAGAGAGTGGGAAATGTGTCTCAGAGCGGCCATGGCTCTCCAGATCGGACTTGGAGCAGGACAGCCGTTGCCCTAGGATCGAGACCAAATCCTCGATCGCGGTTTCATGCGCCATGCTTACCCCCCGAAACAGCCACACCACTTTACCTTCACGGCGTGAATGTAGGGCAACAGGGCGCATCTGGGAAGCTGATCTTGGCGCGGTTTGTGCACCGTGTTTGGCACTGAGATGACCGTATCCTCCCGCCGCTTTCTCAAGGACAAGCTACGCGCGGCGGGCCGGGCTATCCGCAACGGGTGGGATGTGCTGCTCGATAAAGGGCCGAGCCAGTTTCAATTCTGGCTGATCGCTCTTTTCATCGGGATTGCGGCCGGTATGGCGGCCTCGCTTTTTCGGATGAGCGTCAATGAGTTGCAGCGGTGGGTGTACGGCACGGAAAACGTCGCACTGCTGCACAGCTTTGCCGAAACCCTGCCATGGTACTGGATCCTGATCGTGCCGATTTGCGGCGGCTTGGCCGTGGGGCTGATCCTGCATTTTTTCACGCCGGATGGGCGCGCGCGGTCGGTGGCGGATGTGATCGAAGGCGCGGCCCTGGGCGAGGGGCGGGTGGAGACCAAGGCGGGCATCGCGTCGGTCTTTGCCTCGATCATCACGCTGGGCACGGGCGGGTCGAGCGGGCGGGAAGGGCCTGTGGTGCACATCGCCGGGCTCATCTCCACCTGGGTGAGCAACCGCATTCAGGCCAGTGGGCTCACCAGCCGTGATTTGCTGGGCTGTGCGGTGGCCGCGGCGGTGTCGGCCTCGTTCAACGCCCCCATCGCGGGTGCGCTTTTTGCGCTGGAGGTGGTGTTGCGGCACTTTGCGCTGCATGCGTTTGCGCCGATTACCATTGCGGCGGTCTCAGGCGCGGTGATCGCACGGGTGCAATTTGGCGAGATGGCCGAGTTTGCCTTGCCGGTGGCGACGATCCTGGAATTCTACGTGGAGCTGCCTGCGTTTTTGCTCTTGGGGTTGATGTGCGGGCTCGTGGCCTCCGCCCTGATGTATGCGGTGTTTTTTGCCGAAGATGCGGGCAATCTGATCCAGGACCGGCTGCGCCTGCCACGGTGGCTGCGCCCGGTGGTGGCGGGGGCGATGCTGGGGGCGATTGCGATCTGGTTTCCGCACATCATCGGCGTGGGCTATGAGACGACTTTTGCCGCGCTTAATGGGTCGCTCATTTTGCATGAGGCGGTGGTGTTCACAATTCTCAAGGTCGTCGCGGTGGCGATCACGCTTGGCGGGCGCATGGGGGGCGGGGTGTTTTCGCCTTCTCTTATGGTGGGGGCGCTGGTGGGGCTGGCCTTTGGCATTGTCGCCACCGGGCTTTTCCCCGAGCTGTCTGGTTCCCCATTTGTTTTTGCGCTGGTGGGAAGGGGGGCGGTGGCGGCCGCTGTGATCGGGGCGCCGATTTCCACCACGCTGATCGTGTTTGAACTGACCGGGGACTGGCAGATCGGGCTGGCCGTGATGGTGGCGGTGTCGATGTCCTCGGCGCTGAGTGCCAATCTGGTGACGCGGTCCTTTTTCCTCACACAGTTGGAACGGCGCGGCGTGCGGTTGGCGGCAGGGCCCCATGCCTATGTGCTGTCGATGATGCGGGTGAGCCGGGTGATGCGTCCGACCGATCATGAGAGAGCCGCGTCGGAGGAGGCCTGTTGGCAGATGATCGAAGATGGCATTTATGTGGATGCTGGCGCGACGCTGGAGCTGGCCATGACGATCTTTGAGCGCACATCGGCCCAGTTCCTGCCTGTGGTGCAGATCGCGGGCGAAGGCGCGCCGCCCGAGCTTTTGGGGTCGGTGTTTCACGTCGATGCGCTGCGCAATTACAACGCCGCCTTGGCGGATATCTCCCGCGAGGAGCACAGCTAAGCTTAGCGATGGGGCGTCGCCGGCTTTGCTTTCTTAGTAAAACAATCAAGAATCTACTTGTGTTCGCGCCAAAATACGGTACCTCACAAAAATAGTCAGGATATCAACAGGGAGCGTGATATGACATTTTCCAATTCCGTATCGACCTTTGCCATTGCGGCCACCATCGCGGTAGGCGCGGCCAGCGCCAGCTTTGCCGAAGGCGAACTGAACCTTTACTCCTCTCGGCACTACGACACCGATGAACGTCTATACAGTGATTTCGAAGAGATGACCGGCATCAAGATCAATCGCATCGAAGGCAAGGGTGACGCGTTGATTGAGCGGATGGTTGCGGAAGGGGCGAACTCCCCTGCCGATGTGCTGCTGACCGTGGACAACACCCGTCTGCAGCGTGCGAAGGCGGCAGGTGTGCTACAATCCATCGACAGCGACGTGCTTGAGGCGCGCATTCCGGCGCATTTGCAGGATGCGGACAATCAATGGTTTGCCTTCTCGCAGCGGGCGCGGATTTTCTTTTACGACAAGAACGACGTGTCAGAGCCGCCGATGACCTATGTCGATCTGGCCGATCCGAAATTCAAAGGCAAAGTGTGCCACCGGTCCTCATCCAACGTCTATTCGTTGACGCTGCTGTCAGCTGTCATCGAGAACTATGGCGCGGACGCAGCCAAAGGCTGGGCGCAGGGCGTGGTCGACAACTTTGCGCGCGAGCCGCAGGGAGGTGACACTGATCAGCTGCGCGGCCTAGTGTCGGGGGAATGCGATGTCTCCGTGTCTAACACCTACTACTTTGCCCGGGCGATCCGCAAAGACGTGGATGGTCTGGCCAAGGCGGATCTGGAAAACATCGGTTGGGTGTTCCCCGATCAGGGCGGCAATGGCGCGCATATCAACACCTCGGGTGGCGGTGTGGCGGTGAACGCCCCGAACAAAGAGAACGCGATCAAGTTCATGGAGTATCTCGCCTCTGACGCGGCGCAGGAATACTTTGCCAATGGCAACGATGAGTATCCGGCTGTGGCGGGCGTGGGCCTCGGTGCTCCGGCGGCGTCGCTGGGTCTCTTCCAGGCGGATGATGTGGATCTGAGCGCGGCGGCGGCCAACATTGAGCAGGCCGCACAGATCTTCAACGAGGTCGGCTGGAAGTAACTCAGAGAGCTTTTCAAGATTGGGAAAGGGCGCGGGGGACTGCGCTCTTTTCTTTGAAATCTCAATGAGCAATGGATGCGTCAGAAAGACTGTCTTTGGAATAGAAGAGCGGTTCAACGAAAGTCCGTTTCGAGCCGTTGCTTGACCTATGTTTTGGCGCCCGGCGCGGAAACAAGGCCGCCAGGCCGCCGCGCATCGTCGGGCCGCCCGTCACACCGGAGGTGTGCCAATCATAGTGGCGC
>ERZ1740070.390-NODE-390-length-31062-cov-7.621344_pt1 | contig 31062 bp, 33 predicted proteins | sample MGYA00581734_ERZ1740070 | MGnify/ENA primary metagenome ERZ1740070 (study PRJEB43018, sample SAMN04849744) | marine metagenome | isolation source: floating plastic debris | place: Pacific Ocean | collected 2008-09-01 | study: EMG produced TPA metagenomics assembly...
ACAGAATTGTCGCGCGGCTGGTCAGGCGAATGACCTTGCCCATGTCACCTTCAATTTCAACAGTGTCATTTGGTCGAAAAGGTTGACGAATGGACAACATCACGGACGCAATAAAGTTTTCAACGGTGTCACGCACAGCAAAACCAATCGCGAGGCCAATGATCCCGGCCGCGCCAAGAATGGTCGACAACAGGGCAGTTGCACCCAGAATGTCTAGAGCGACAACCAGTCCGCCAACCATAAACGCCAAGCGAATGATTTGGCGGTAAATGTCGGCGATGAACGCGTTGGGGGCCAGCCTATTCCAAGGCCGTTTCATGCGGGCGATTGCAAAACCGGCCAAAACGATCAGAGCAAAGACCGAGACCGCCACACCTGCAAGCGGCAAATAGTTGACCAGTTGTTCAGTGCGCGCTTTTAGTCTGTTCAATGCGGGATCAAGTCGTCGGACCACATCAGTGGTTTGTATCACTTCGTTTTGAATAGTGACGACGCCTTCAACGCGGCCTGCCAGCTCATTTAGCCTATCGACGGCCGGGCCATCCAACGCTGTGCCACGGAGTGTCACGATACCCGCGTTTACCAAAACCGTGACGTCTTCATAGCCGTTGAGTTCGCCCAAGATCTCGCGGATGCGGTTTGCGATGGCCGCATCCTGTTCGGCACTGTCGCCAACTGTTATAGTCCCACTCGGTTGATCTGTAGCTTGGGCGGGCAGCGCGGCAGGCAACCAGACCAGCGCCGAAATCAGAACAAAAGCGAAAATCAGACGTGAGAACAAATGCATGGCGCGACAGTGCGCCAGTGTTTCGGCTCTTGCAAGATATCTGACGCCTTACCGCACAGCGACATGAGGCATATCCAAGTCGCTCAGCGATGTGCCAAGACTTGCTGTCCAAAACACGTGTCGCCCACGGCCCGAGCGTTTAGCAGCATAGAGCGCGATATCTGCGATTTCGCTGATCTCATCGGGACTGGCATTGGCAATAAGGGATGACGTCCCGATACCAATACTGGCTGAGATTGCCACATCATCATCCTCAACCTGAAACGGTTCTGAGATTTGGGTGATTAGGTTGTTGGACAGCCCTGTCAGCCGTGTGGTGTCCAAAAGACCTGGACAGAGGATAATGAATTCGTCCCCACCCGAGCGGACAAGCAGATCATCTTTGCGTGTATTGCGCCGCATGATACTTGCCACACGTTTTAGAACCACATCCCCAACAGCATGACCGAGTGTGTCATTCACGTGCTTGAACAGATCAAGGTCCATATGCAGGATGGCATAGCCAGTTTGTGACTGGCCAAGACGCGCCATTGCGTTGTCAAAAGCACGGCGATTGTGGAGACCTGTCAAACCGTCTGTCATCGCTTCAGATTCTGCAGCGAGCAGCGCGCCATCAAGCCGGGCATTCAGGCTGAATGATGCGGCCATCGCGCTTGATTTTGCTTCCTGCAAGAAAAGTAATTCGACCGCGAGGTCACTCGGCGCGAAATCCTGAGCAGTGAGGTCGAATTTCTGTACGGCATCGACGATGGCAATGCCAAATGACAAATCGAGGATCAGACCTTCCGCCTCATCATCGATGACTGTCCCGCGCAAGGTGATGTCTGGCGAGTTGCGCAAACGAAGCCGCACGGTTTGACCGCAAAGGGCGCGAAGGCCAGACATGTTGGCGACACCGGAAGGTTGCAGAACTTCAAACGCTTCCAGCACGCGATGCCCGACAAGATCGTCAGCACTCATCTTGGCAAACCCCCGCCCGCTGCTTGTGATATGGCCCGTTGAACGAACCAGAACATGTAGCGGCCGCAGTTGTTTCAAGAGGTCCTGTTGCGAGATCATGCAACCACCTGCGCTTCATCCGTTGCGAGCGAGAACCCACGATCTTCGGCGAAGGATGTGTCGACCACCATCACCTCGATCACTTCTGATCCGTCTCTGCTGCCGAGATGCTCAAGAACGGCCAACGCACCATAATCATCCGCCATAGCGCGTAATAATCCAACCAGTACATGTCCGAACTCCGCCGGGCCATTTGAGCATTGAACGGTGAAACTGTGCGGTTGATGTTCCCGTACTTTGATGTCCGGCAGATCAAGGCCCGACACAGCGAGGCGGGTGCGACCCGGTAATTCATCGAGAGATAGCAACAGTTCCACAAAGCTTTGTCCGCCAAACCGCATCAGTCGCCGGATGGACGCGTGGCTTTGGTCGGTGACAAGGTACGTTCCGATGTCTTCCAGAATGGTTGTGTGCGAACGATCCAAAACCGATGCACAGCCCTTCAAGACCGAAGGCAAAAGGGCCGCGTCGTAATCAAGCATCGCTTCGAAGGATGTGATCTGAACATCTGCGTCCAGCAACGCCTTTTCCCAGACATCTGGGCCAAAGTTGTCGGACACGAATGCTTCGATAGTACGGAAAATCAAGCCATGCATAATGAGCGCCTTTGAATTGCGGCGCACACTCACACGCGGTTGTTAAAATCCTGCAAACAGATCAAGTTTTAGAAGTCTGTCGGCGCGCCGCCTTCGGATTTGCGGCGAGCCACAAAGTCGGCCAGCTCTTCCCGGATGGCCTCATCCATGGGTGGTGCCTCGAACTCATCAAGAATGGCCTTGTAGGTTCTGTGTGCGCGTTCCGCCGTCCAGACACCGCCTGCGACCTCCCAAGCTTCAAAGTTTTTCCAGTCCGACAGGAAGGGTTGATAAAAAGCGGTCGTGTAACGATCTTGGGTGTGTTGCGTGCCAAAAAAGTGCCCGTTTGGTCCCACTTCGCGGATTGCGTCTAGCCCAAGCCCATCGTCGCTCGTGTCGCAAATCGCCGGATCCATGTAGCGGATCAATTGCTGCAGCACTTCGCAATCCATGACAAACTTTTCCGGGCTTGCGATGAGACCGCCCTCCAGCCAACCGGCAGAATGATATACCATGTTTGTACCAGACTGGATGGCCGCCCATAAGCTGTGCTCTGTCTCCCACATGGCTTGCCCGTCTGGCACGTTGGCGGCGCAGACGCCGGAAGACCGCATTGGCAAACCGTAGAACCGCGCAAGCTGACCGGTCATCTGTGTGGCGCGCATGTATTCTGGTGTGCCAAATGCGGGTGCCCCGGATTTCATATCGACATTCGATGTGAATGTTCCGATGGCACAGGGCGCGCCTGGGCGCACAATTTGCGCAAGTACAATCGCACACAAACCCTCTGCCAACGACTGGGCAACAGCACCGGCCATTGTTACAGGGGCCATCGCCCCAGCCAAAGTAAACGGGGTCACAACGCAACCCTGATTGCGCGCGGCACATCGCATCCAGCCGTCCATCATCGGATAGTCATGTTTGAGAGGCGAGGTCGAGTTGATGTTCGTGTACATCCGCGGGCTTGCTTCGAACTCTTCTTGGCTCAAACCACCCGCGATGCGGACCATTTCAAACACATCCTCTACGCGCTCTTTGCCCAAGGAATATGCATGCGCGACCTTATCTGTGAGCGTGAGTTTGTCGTAGAGCACATCCAGATGCCGAACGCTGGCATGAACATCCACGGGCTCTACCGGATAGCCGCCAACGAAATGGATGCAGTTGAAATACTGAGATATTTTCAGAAGGTTTGCGCACATTTCGCGAGTGCCGGGCACTTTGCGTCCAATCTCCATGTCCCAATAGTTCGGAGGCGATGACACGTTGCCGAACACGATATTCTTGCCGCCAATTGTGATCTGGCGGTCGGGGTTGCGCGGCGTGATTGAAAAAGTAGACGGCGCTTTACCGACCCACTCCATAACGAAATCACGTCCCATCCGAACGTTTTCGCCGGCCACCGTACATCCTGCGTCTTTCAGGATGCGCAACGCTTCGGGGTTGAGAAACTCAATGCCGATCTCTTCCAAGATCACCATTGCAGCGTTGTGAATCCGCTGGACACCTTCCTCGGTCAAAGGCTCCGTCGGACGGTCGATGTTCACAGGCAAAGTCCAAGGCAACTGCTCAATGACTGATGTGCCGCGCCGCACGGCATGTCCGGACCTCCCACCACTTCGGCGTCTTCGTGCTGGTGCTTCGGTCATGTCTGCCTCCTGCGATACCGCATTAAGGAAGACATTGCGCTGTGACCCAATCCTGTCGGATCACGACGCTTCCCGTCGCTTTTGTCTTTTCCGTCAGCTAGTGAAGGCCGAGCCAGCCTGGCAAATGCCCGATATCCGGGACAACGATATCAGAGAACGGAGCAAGCGCAGCGGTTTTCGCCATGCCTGTCAGAACTGCAGCGGTCCACATTCCGGCGGCGCGCCCGGCCTCGAGATCATGAGTGCTGTCGCCCACCATCAGCACACGGTCGGGCTGCACGTTGACATGATCACAGAACGCAAACAGTTGACCTGGTTCTGGCTTTGCACCGTATCCGCTGTCTGATCCGGCGATGAAATCAAAGAGGCCATGAACATCGAACGCCTCAAGATGTGCGAGCGCGGGCGCTTCGGCATCGTTGGTTGCAACGCCAAGCTTAAGCCCCGCGCCTCTTAGATTGGTCAAATAAGGTGACAACGGCACAGCCTCGACCAGAGGCGCTGACGCAGCTTCGTCATTGATCATGTGTAGAATCTGGCCAGGCGACAAGTTTGGAAACTCAGGCGCAAGCGCCGAAACCATATCGTCCGGTGTTCCCGCTATGGCAACGCTATCGTGCCGAAACTTTGCTTGTGCGAAGTCGTAGCCAATCGCGTCTCCAAGACGTGTGGCGCGTGTTTGGTCGCCGTCAGAGACTCGACGGAGAAATCCAGCAGCCCAAACCTCCCAGGTTCCCGCAAAATCAAAAAGCGTTCCGTCTTTGTCGAAAAGCACCGCGTCAATTGCGGGCGCTGATATCCCTGTCACGTCCAGTTCACCTGTGCACCGCCTGGCAACGCGCCACGTGCCTGCATTAGGCGGTCATACGGCAACCCCTCTTGGTCGCAAAACGCGATAACCCAAGCATCATCCATCATGATAAAGTCCAGCACGGATGCCTGAAATTCCGCATCCGCGACTCCCTCCCGGAAAGACGCTTCATCAGCTCCGGTCGACCCCATGAAAACGGGCAACAAGTCCTCGTTCCCGACAAGCCAAGTGATGGCCTTTAGCGCGACATCTGCGACCGCTTCGTTAGAAAGAACCATTTTTAACGAATTCCCAAACCCTTTGTTAACCAATACTCGCAAAGAATTCCTCATCAAAGAGTTAAGCCATCACGGAGCCTGTGTGTCAGGTCACGTCCTTATCATTGATGCCATGTCGAACCGCCGTATTCGGATGCAAGCGGTGCTCGATACGGCGTGTTACAAGCTCAGCTTTGCTGAAACGCAGTTGGATGGCTTGTCGCAAATCAAATCGGATGTCCCTGACGTTGTGATTATTGCACATGACTTGCCCGGGCTGAAACTGGTGAAATTCTGTCAGCTGTTGCGTGACGCACCTGCTTTGCAATTCATAAGCGTTGTCGTTGCTGTGCCCCGTGAAAACCAATCGGCTCGTCTTGCCGCACTCAGCGCAGGTGCTGCAGATGTGATTGAACACTCGGTGGACAAATCAGAACTGCAAGCCCGCATCAGAAACTACGTCCGGACATTACAAGCGTCGCAGGAAATCCGGCAAAGAACTGGCCCCACGCAAGACCTCGGGTTTTCGGAAGACCAAGTTGCATTTGCATCTGCCTACAAGATTGCCATCGTACGTGACAGCAACCTCGAAGGCGCGGCGGACAAAAGCACCGAAGACACGCAATGGGCCGGTGTAAACATCACACATGTGTCCCATGATGCGGCTCGGCGCGGTTTACCGGAAACATGCGACGTAATCGTCCTCTATGAAACAAAGAACCCTGCTGAAAGCCGCGATACACTCGGCACTTTGCGCACACAGGCCGTAAGCCGACACGCCTCAATTTTATACGTGACGTCCGAGACCAACGAATTTGACCGATCTCCGCTCGACTTAGGTGCGCAAGATCAGGTTTCATCGAGTGTGACGACACAAGAAATACAGCTCAGGATCAAACGCCTGGCAAACCGCAAACGCATCGAAGACAGCGCGCGCGCTGAAATCTCGATACTCGGCGAAAAAGCATATAAAGACGCCATGACAGGGCTTCATAACCGCAGATATGCGATGGAGTATCTGGGCAAACAGGATCGTTTGCGGGCCGAACACCCAAGTGCTTGGGCGATCCTCATGGTTGATATTGATCACTTCAAACGGGTCAACGACACCCATGGTCACGCAGCCGGCGATGAAATCCTTGTGCAACTCGCCACCGCCTTGAAATCGCATTTGCGCGACGGAGACATGATCGCTCGCTATGGCGGCGAAGAATTTTTGGTCGTCCTGACCAATATCGGAGCAAACGAAGCACGCTCAGTTGCCGACCGTCTTCGAAAGAAAGTAGCAAGCCAGCCGATGCAATTCGAGAATGGAACACATGTGTGGACCACGGTAAGCATAGGCCTTGCGCATGCAAACCGCTCTAACGCGCTTGGTTCAAAAGACATGATCAGCGCGGCCGACGCAGCGCTCTATCGCGCAAAGTCGGCGGGTCGCAATAATCTTTGGGTCGCTGCGCCCGGCGATTACATCGCGTATCGCCACACGGCGGGGGCCGCAAAGTAGATCGCTGGATTACGGCCCACTATTGACCAAGGCGCTTTGCCAGACCAGCCAATCCGTCTTCCACACGGTCCGCATAAGCCGCACGTTCCGCGTCAGACATTTCAGCAATCCGATTGGACAGGGCCTGTCGCCCGATTTCTTCTCGTTGCGAGCGGCGGCTGCTTTGGTTTGCCAGGGCCTGTCCGAACGCATCCACGTCGAACGGGGTTGCGCGCAAGACCTCCAGGGCGGCTTGTACATCCGTGACAATCGCCCCACGTTCGCGCCCTTGGGATGCAAGCCCGCGCGCAAAGTCGCGCCGCAAGGCCCTGCGATCCTCTTGGTCAAGCGCCCGGGTATACAGCGATCCAAGATCGCGCGGACCACGGTCGGCCCGTTCGTTTGGACCGCTGAACAAGAAGAAACCGCCCACCAAACCAGCAATCAGCAGGTTGAGCGCAAGCGACAAAAACAGAGTTATGCGAAGCCAGATCGGGCTTTGGGGAGATGTCGGATTGTCTGTCATGTCAGCCGTCCACCAGTAACAAATCAAATCCACCAAGACCGCCACCCATGTCGAGCGACGCGCTCTCCACATAGCCGAGCGCAACGCCCACATCATCGGTCAAGACACCGCCAACAGCGATGCCAACACAGGCAGTCGCAACCAACCCGCCGACGGCAGGCCAACCGCCAAGTGTCGACAGCACTTGCCGCCACAGCGGGGTCCGTTGCGGTTTTGGCACATGCGCGACAGCGTCTTCCATCACACGCGCCATCAGCGCGTCTGGAACAGGAAGTGTTGTGTTCTTCATGTCAGAAAACGCCGCTTCAAGCGCATCGTCTTCAGGTGGTTTGGGCTGTGTCATCGGAGTATCCCAAGGTTTTGCGTTGGCCGCTTAACAGTGCGGTCAGCGCCCGTTTGCCACGCGCTGTCAGACTTTCCACAGCACGCGGACCAATGTCCATGATCTGGGCAATCTCTGAATTGCCCATCCCTTCGATATGTCTCAACACGACGGCCTGCCTTTGACGATCTGGAAGCTGCATCAACGCGTCTTCCAAGGCCAATCGGCGCGAGGTGTCTTGCATCTGCGTTTCGACACTTGGCGTGTCGTCGGCAATTTCCAGTTCTTCGGGCAACCCGTCTGGCCGGATCTTGCGAAGCCTGTCGATGCATAGATTGGCGGTCACACGGTAAAGCCAAGTTCGGATCGAAGCCCCACCTCCAGCGTCCCAGTGCGGTGCCTGTTTCCAAAGGCGCAGCATCGCCTCTTGTGCCACATCCTCTGCCTCGGCCTGATCGTTGAGCAACCGGCATGCATGCGCGTAGACCAGTGGCGTATATGTTTGCGCCAAAGCCTGCGCCGCTTGCACATCGCCTTGAGCATACGCTGAAAGCAGTGCCGCCTCTGCGGCCAGGTCGGTTGAGCTTGTCTTCATTCCACCGCGCGGTGTTTCGTTCAGGCATATTGTAACAGGTGATGTGAGCGATGCACCCGCATCGCTCACGTCTTGGCTCTTACCGCTTACCGTGACCGCGGTTGCCACCACCACGATGCCCGATCCGCGCGTCCGCGAATTCTTCTTCGCTGACCATGCCGTCGTTGTTTGCGTCCAGACGATCAAACATCCCAGCGGGCGATCGCCGTGCTTCAATTTCCTCTTGCGACAGAACACCATCTTCGTTCGCGTCAAGACGTTCTATCATCCGCGCCACGCGGCGCTCAGCACGTTCATCCCCTGCGGCCAGCAATTCTTCGGCCGACAAAACGCCGTTGCCATCAGTGTCCGCGCGCGCAAACCGATCCGGACGGTTCACGAATTCGCCTTCGCTGACAGAACCATCATTGTTTGCGTCAAGATCTTGGAACATTTCGGCACGGCGCTCTTCCCGATCACCCGAAGTCTGCGCCGCAACACCCGTCGCAGCGCTGGCTGCCAAAAGGGATGCAATCAGAATTGCCGAAACCTGCTTGGAATTGATCATTTTCGTCTTCCTTGTCTTATGCCCAAACCTGCTGGGACTTGCCTCAGTGACGGTGCGAAACGGTATCGTTTGTCTTGCGATCCACTTCGTTTCACGCACGACCAAACCAATTCCGTCGCAAAAAAATGCAAAAAGATCTGGCACGCGAAAAACTTTGCGACATCCAGACGCAAGGACAGTTTGGCGACTTTCCACCAGACCAAACTGCGCTCATCGTGTGCGCGGGAGAGCGACAGATGATACAAGAAGTCACGACTGAAGAAGACCGGCCGACATGGCCGGCGGTGCGCCGTGGATGGCGGCGCAAATGCCCGAATTGCGGCAGCGGCCCTTTGTTGAGCGGGTATTTAACAGTGCGCGAGTCGTGCCCTGTGTGCCGCGAGGAACTGCACCATCACCGCGCCGATGATGGACCTGCATATCTGACGATCCTGATCGTCGGCCACTTGATGGCACCGCTCTTGCACATTGTGTTTGTGCGGTTCCGACCTGAGCCCCTGGTGTTGTTCACTGTATTCGGCGTTGGATGTGTGGCGTTGACGCTTTATCTCTTGCCCAGGATCAAAGGGGCGATTGTAGGGTTCCAATGGGCGCGCCATATGCATGGATTTGCTGACGCCACACATTGACCCTTTCGGTAACGAAGGGACAGGCATGAGCAACGCGCAAACAGTAGACAAAACGGCAATCCGCGATGCGGCGACTGTGATCGTCTTGCGCGACAGGCGAACGCGGCCCCGGGTTTTGATGGGTCAACGCGGCGCGAATGCCGCTTTTATGCCCAACAAATTCGTGTTTCCCGGCGGTGCTGTAGATCCCGAAGATGAGCGCGTCCCGTTTGCGAACGCGCTCTCATCGCTTTGCGCCTCACGCTTACGCGACGATGCCCCGACGGACAGAGGCAACGCCTTGGCCGCCGCAGCAATTCGAGAGCTGTGGGAAGAAACCGGTCAAATCCTCGGAACATCCGGCACGTGGCCGTCGACACCGCCGACAGATTGGAGCGCGTTTGCGGATCGAGGTCTGTTGCCAAATGCGACCCCACTGCAGTTTGTGTTCAGAGCGATCACGCCTCCGGGACGGCCTCGCAGGTTTGATGCGCGGTTCTTTCTGCTGGATGCCGACGCTCTGCACACCGATATTGATGATTTTTCCGCCGCATCCGACGAGTTGGCGCATCTACAATGGATTGCGTTGGACGAGGTCCGGACATTCGACCTGCCGTTTATCACCGAAGTGGTGTTGGCAGAGATCGCGGCACGCGCCACAGACCCGCATCCGCCTGCGTCCGTGCCATTCTTTCGCAACGATGATGAGGAAAGCCTGTTCTTGCGCCTTTATGGCAAGGCGCTGCGCGACTAGACCAACAGAACAAAAACGAGGATCGATACGGCAAGAAACCCGATGCCAATCAACTCTCGTGCAGTGATCTTTTCTTTGAAAAACAGCACCGATGCCATAATCGAGAATATCAGTTCGATCTGCCCAACGGCCTTCACATAGGCAGCCGTTTGAAGGGTGAACGCGATAAACCAGCCAAGCGATCCCGCCATCGAAGTCAAACCAGCCCAAACCGCAACGCGACGTGCCTGCCACACTGCGGTGACCTGACCGGGCTCTTTCCAACGCAGCCAAAGCGCCATGGCTGCAAACTGCGAAGCCGTTACACAGACAAGGGTCACAGCAGCGCGCAGAAACGGGTCTTCACTTGCAATCTCCAAAGACGCCGCACGATACGTCGTGCCCGAGATTGCAAAAAGTAGGCCAGAGGCCAGCCCGAGCAGCGTTGCCCGACTTTTCAGGCTCTGCCAAAGCCCAGCGTCCATGTCTGGCGAGCGCGACAGCAAGAGCACACCCACAAGACCAATCAGAATGGCCCCCCACCCAGCAAAGGACACCGCATCGCCAAAGAATGCGACGCCGACGGTTGCGGCTTGAATGACTTCGGTTTTCTTGAACGTGATCCCAACCGCAAAATTGCGTTGGCGGAACAAGGCCACAACACAAGCCGTCGCCAGTATTTGCGCCAACGCCCCCGCCCAAGCATAGCCCCAGAACGCATGGCTAAGCGCTGGGACATCGGCGTCCCTCAACCGAATGTAGAAGACGGTCAGCACAAGCGCCGCCGGGGCCGCATAAGCAAATCGCGCGAAAGTGGACCCTGCTGTGCTGAGCAAGTCCATGCTTAGCACTTTTTGCAGCATAAACCGTACTGTTTGAAACAGGGCGGCAGCAACGCTGGCGACAATCCAAAGGTCCATGCGCCTCTATGGCGTCAGGTCACAGCGAATGTCTATCGCGATAAAGCGGATGCGGCACTGGATCCTTGGCTCGAAACAGGTGACGGCGGAAAATCTCGGAATAGGTGGAGTAACGATAGCCCATGTTTCGGGCCAAGTATTCATTGCTGCGCGATTGGTAAAGCTTTGGCAAAGCGTACCACGGCACGCCTGGATGCATGTGGTGTACGACGTGCAAGTTATTGTTCAAAAAGAGTAACGCAAAGAACCCACGATCTTCGACAATTGCTGTGCGTGCCGATGCACGGTCGTGCGCCTGATGTTCCAGATATGTCCGCAGCTTTAAAAGCGACAAAGATAGATAGACAGATACCAGCCACGCCCAAACCGGCATCGCTGCGACCGACATGACCCACCAAAGCACCAGCGCCACAGCCGGGACGTGCATCAACCAACCAAACAACACACGCCGATCTCCTTGTGTGATCAGAGCCCAATCGGTGCGCATAAATGCCACTTGGCCAATCAATTGGCCAAGAACCAAGCGACCTGCCAGCGTATTGTTCACAAAATGCAGTTTTTTGCGCCACGCTGGCAGTGTGTGCCAAACCTCCGGATCAAGGTAATTGCTTTCGGGGTCATCGTAAGGATCGGTCAGCGTTTCGTCGTTGTGATGTGCCAGATGCGTATCGCGAAAGCGCAGGTACGGGACAAACACTGTTAGTGCCGGGAACACCAAAGCACCGTTCAGGACAGGGCTGCGAAACGGATGGCCGTGTAGCATCTCATGGCTTAGCGAAGAATGCTGTGCTCCAGCAATCGCGCATAAAACGATAGCCAAAGCCAATGACCACTCGGCGACCCACAGCGTTGCCGCCATCCAAACCGCGTAGGTTAAAGTGAGTAGAAGAAGCGTTGGCCAATCCGCCATACGCCGTAAGCCCGCAATATGCGGCGCTTGCAGTCTGTTCATTCAATCACCGTTCAATTTTTTGCACGAAAGGCTAAGCAAAGATCACGGGTCCGTGAATTCAGAAAGAAATGCACAAACGTCATCGGTGGTGATTTTTATCATCATATGTTACAAAAATATATGGACAAACGTGATCGCGCCCTCCTTTTCCGTAAGCGCTTGATGGAAAGCATCCGTCGCGCCAACACGAACCAAAGCGAGCTGGCGCGCGCGACCGGTGTGGACAGATCGACGATTTCACAGGTCCTGCGCGACGACGCAGCGCGCTTACCTAATGCACATGTTGTTGGGTCCTGCGCCGACGTTCTGGGCGTTTCAGCCGACTGGCTGCTTGGCCTTGCCGAACACCCGGAAAAAGCGGCGGATTTGATGGCCAGCGCATTAACGCTGACGGATGCACCCCGTGCCTTGGTAGATGAACAGATATTCGATTGGCATCGAGAGGCGGATGGTTACAAAATCCGGCATGTGCCCGCGGCACTACCGGATATGGTGAAAACTCCTGGCGTGCTTGAATGGGAGTATGGCCCGCATTTGGGTCGAACGGCCGAACAAGCGATCACCGCGTCCGAGAAACGGCTGGCTTGGATGCGCCAATCCGCCTCCGACTACGAAATCGCAATTCCACTTTACGAGTTGCAAAGCTTGGTCGGCGGCACCGGTTACTACACCGGTCTTTCAGACAAGTTGCGCGAAGAGCAAATTGAACACTGGCTGACGCTGACCGACGCACTGTACCCTAGAATGCGGTTTTATCTTTTTGACGCGCGACGTCTGTTTTCCGCACCGATTACCGTGTTTGGACCACTTCTGGCAGTCATCTATGTTGGGCGAAACTACCTCGCCTTTCGTGATGTGCAGCGCGTGAGGGCGTTTTCAGACCATATTGACCATTTGGTAAAAGCAGCCTTCATCACCGCCCGCGCCTTTCCAGATCATCTTAGAACACTGCGCGACCAGCTTGATCAGTAAGGCATCGGGTGCTGCTTGTGCGTCTCGTCAAGCGCGGTCATGACATCTGGGCTTAACTCCAAATCAGCCGCTTTCAGCAGATGACCCAGCTGCTCGGATGTGGTGGCCCCAAAGATGGAAGATGCCACAAACGGTCGCCGCGCGGACCACGCGAGTGACATCAGAGCCAAATCAAGACCAGCTTCTTGCCCAACCTTTGCGTAGGCATCCACTGCCGCAAATGCACGGTCGGTTTTCCGACCACCCAGACTGTCACTGATCGACATGCGCGACCCTTTGGGAACAGCACCGTTCTGGTACTTGCCCGTCAAAAGCCCTGTCGCGAGCGGCGAAAATGGCAACAACGACACCTCTTCATGTACCATGACTTCAGCAAGATCTGTGTCTGCCAAGCGGCACATCAACGAGTACTCGTTCTGAACCGTTTCAATGCGCGGACCCGCTATGGATTGCGCCACCTGCAACCACATCATGGTGCCCCAGGCGCTTTCGTTTGACAGACCGATATGCCGAATGCGGCCCTTTTCGACTTCGCGTCCCAGGGCACCCAAAACATCCGCCATGTTTTGCAGCGTAGAGGTACGATCCTGCTTGGTCGCATCAAAAAACCAGTTCTGACGGAACATGTACGACCCACGGTTCGGCCAATGCAACTGGTACAGATCGATATGATCCACTTGAAGACGTTTCAACGAACCTTCGACAGCGCCGGGCACCGTTTCAGACGAAATCGGTGCGCCATCCCGCACGTAGCCCATGCCTTCGCCTGAGTGCTTTGTCGCGACGACCCATTCGTTGCGACGCCCCGAGGTTCCCAGCCAATTGCCCAGAATTTCCTCAGTCAAACCAATTGTTTCCTTGGCGATCGGATTGACCGGATACATCTCTGCCGCGTCCAGAAAATTAATACCCGCGTCAAGCGACATGTCCATCTGGCGATGCGCATCGGCTTGGGGCGTCTGGTTACCGAACGTCATGGTGCCCAGACAGAGTTCCGAGACCATAATGTCGGTTTTGCCCAGTCGATTCATCTTCATCGCGCGGTCCTTTCCCTGCGGTTTGGCGCACCCTACCGGCTAAGGTCCGGGCTGCAACCCGACGGCAATATCGGTTTGCGCGACTGCCACTGATTTCATCACCGCATAGCACTGCACGCCCTCGACGATGCCCATGGTATCTGCGCTACGCCGCGTGATACGCGCCAGCAGGCGGTCATTGCCTGCACGCAATTGTACGATCACCCCAGGTCCGTCGCCACGCCGCACGGCCAGCACCTCCACAGGCAATATGTTCAGCGCAGACAGTCCCTTAGGCTGATCGGTCGACAACAAAACGTCCTGCGCCAGGATGCGCACGCGCAGTTCCGATCCGACGGGCGCTTCGACCGTCGGCAAGAACAGGCGCCCACCGGATACGGCGAGTTCGCTGACCCCATCATCAGGTTGCGCAGCAACGCGCGCCGAAAGTACAGCACCCGCATCACGAATGCCAAAAACACGCACCATATCGGGGTCAGTCAACAACTGCTCTGGCGGGCCTGACCGAACCACCTTGCCGTCTTCCAGCAAAACAATGTGGGTCGCGAGGCGTGCAACCTCCGCCATGTTGTGCGTCACATAAAGGATCGAAAGCCCTGTCTCGCGGCGCAGACGTTCGAGATACGGCAAAATCTCTGCCTTGCGCGGGCCGTCAAGTGAGGCGAGCGGTTCATCCATCAAAAGCATATCGGGCTCCGACAACAACGCCCGCCCGATGGCGACCCGTTGGCTTTCGCCCCCAGATAAGCCATGCGTCCTGCGATCCAGCAAATGCGATATGCCAAGTAGCGCACCGACATCTTCGGCCCGTTTGGTGCCGCGACCTGTTACGCGGCGCGCATATTCCAGGTTTTGCCGCACTGTCAGATGCGGGAACATCCGGCTATCCTGGAACACATATCCCAACCTACGTTTGTGGACCGGAACATCGACACCAGAGCGCTTGTCGAACAGAACCCGGTCGCCAACTTGTATGGTTCCTGCGTCCGGTCTCAACAGCCCGGCAAGGGCTTTGACAACAGACGTCTTTCCACTGCCAGATCGGCCAAACAACACGGTCACACCCTCAGGCGCATCGAACGAGGCACGCAACTGGAAAGTGCCAAGGTGGCGTTCAATGTGTACTGACAGCGTCATTTGCCCGCGATCCGTCTTGCTACCCGGCGCGACAGCCATTCAGACAGGATCAACGCGCCAATCGCGATAAAAATGGCCACAAGGACAAGTCGCATTGCCGCGTCTTCCCCGCCCGGAACTTGCAGAAATGCATAGATTGCCGACGGCACAGTCCGCGTTTCGCCTGGGATGTTTGACACGAACGTAATGGTCGCTCCGAATTCCCCCATGGCTTTGGCAAAGGCCAGCACGCTGCCCGCAATGACACCGGGAAGGATCAAAGGCAGGGTCACTGTGCTAAACACTCTAGCCCGGCTGGCGCCCAAGGTCGCGGCGGCTTCTTCAAGCTTTGGGTCAACGGCCTCAATCGCCAACCGCATGGCACGAACCATAAGCGGGAACGCCATGATGGCGGCTGCTAACGCCGCGCCCGTCCATTGAAATGCCAACGTGATGCCAAAAGTTGTGTCAAGAAACGAACCTATAGGGCCGCGCCGTCCAAAGCTCAGTAAGAGCAGATAGCCTGTGACAACCGGTGGCAATACCAAAGGCAAATGCACAACCCAATTGAGCACCTCACGTCCAACAAAACGGCCCCGCGCCAAGGCCATCGCGCAGAGCAATCCAAACGGCACGCTTAGTAATGTCGCCCAAAACGACACTTTGAGAGACAAGAGAACCGCCTGCCATTCTTCTGGCCCCAACCACCCCATCATTCTTTTTCATCCGGGGGCAGAAAGCCATGCATAGCAAGAATGGATTGGACGGCATTCTTTTTTAACCAGTCAAGAAAAGCCGCGCTTGTGTCTGCGTCTTCCGTGTCAGCGACCATCGCCGCAGGATATCGAATTATCGGATGCGACCCAGCTGGAAACACGCCTGCAATGTGCACACGTGGTTCTGCCAATGCATCCGTTGCATAGACCACCCCTAACGGCGCTTCACCCAGCGCAACCAAGGCAAGCGCAGCGCGGGCATTGTCTGTCGGGGCAAGCCTGTCTTTGACCCGGTCCCAATGACTTAGATGTGTCAACGCGGCGTTGGCGTAAATCCCGGCGGGTACCGCTTCGGGCAAGGCAACGGCAAGTCGTCCGTCGGCGCCCAGCATGGCATCGAAGTCTGTCAGCGTCGTGACCTCCTGATCGGACGCCATTTCAGGCACTGCCGTGATCAGGACCAACCGATTTGAGGCAAGGTCAAACCGACTGCCCGGAACAACGCGTGCGCGGTCCTCTAACCAGCCCATCCAGTCCGCGTTGGCTGATACAAACACATCTGCCGGAGCGCCCGCATCGATTTGGCGAGCTAGGGTAGAGCTCCCGGCAAGCACGAGCGTGACGCTGTGACCTGTCTCATCCTCCCAAGCTTCGGCAAGATCGCCCATCGCATCCCCCAGTGACGCGGCTGCGAATACCGTAATGCTGTCTGCCTGCGCAGGCATGGCAAGACCAAGTGTCAGCAGGAATGCGCGGAAGGTATCGATCAAAGATGTGGTGTCCCTGACAGGGTGGTGTGAACTTTGGCGCAAAAGATCAAGTGCGGCGGGCAGTGGCAAGGGGGACAACAGTGTTGGCCACAAACCTCTTGAGAACAAAATGCGAACATCTATACTCTCAACCATGCAAACTGCCGCTGCCCTTCTTTCCCGACGTCCCCACCGCCGATACCCCGAGGTCACGCTGGGCGACGTTGAAATCGCGTTTCGGCTGGGTCGTGTGCATGAACTTTGCGGTCCGGCGCGGCGCACCTTGGCGCTGGCATGCGCCGCGCGGCTTGAAGGACCTGTGGTCTGGATCAGCCAGACCAACCGTGCAGACGCACTTTGCCCAGATGGTGTGGCTGATCTGATACCCCCCGGAAAGCTACTGTTTGTCGCCGCCAACAAGCGCGATGATGTTCTTTGGGCGATGGAGGAGTCGCTGCGCGACGGCCGGGCGCCGACCGTAATCGCAGACCTGTCCGCGCCGCCGCCCATGGTGCCCGTGCGGCGTTTGCACCTGGCAGCAGAAGCCGGAAGCGGCGCAGGTGTCTGTCAACCACTGGCGCTGCTGCTTACCCCGGAAGACGGCGGCGCGCCGGGGATCGAAACACGCTGGTCTCTGCATCCTGCTCACCATACGGGCGTCAACCGCTGGAGGCTCAACCGCCTGCGCGCCCGAATGGCGCCACCCCGTCAATGGATGATGGCATTCTCGAATAGCGGGCTCGCTCCCTGCTCCGACATAGACACTCCGCAATCTGCAGCGCCAGAACCCGCGCGAACTCCACTGTCTTCTAGAGAAACCATGCGTTTTGAGGTATCCTGAGCCCCTATTCAAACATTCAATTTTAGGACGGCTTCATGAAACGTATTGTCATCCTGTGCGACGGCACTTGGAATAGTGCTGACGCCGAAACTCCGACAAATGTCGTGAAACTGGCGCAAGCGTTGCGCCCAATTGACCCAACAGGGATTGTTCAAGTTCCGATTTACATCCAAGGCGTCGGAAACGGGGAAGGGGTCACGCGCCTGTCGCGGCTCCTTGATAAGACACTGGGGGGCGCGTTTGGCCTCGGCTTGCTTGAAAAAGTCGTCGATGCCTACAGACATCTCGTTTTTCTCTATGAACCTGGCGACGAAGTGTACATTTTCGGCTTCTCTCGCGGAGCGTATACCGCACGATCCTTAGTCGGCCTTTTAAGATCAAGCGGCATCGTTCCCCGTGACAAGATTCAAAAAATCTCCACTGCGGTTGCTCGATACAGGCAACGCGACAAAGATGAATTCCACCCAAGCTCAGAAGAAAGCCACAAGTTTCGTGCGCATGAATTGCACTCATACGTCGCAACAAGCCCAAAAGAGCAAAACTGGCGCGAAACCAACAGAATTGATCCTGGCCCCTTGCTGCAAGTCGAATATGTGGGCGTTTGGGATTCTGTAGGGGCTTTGGGTGTGCCTGCGCACATCCCGGTTTTAGGCAGGCTCACACAACGAAAATACAGATTTCACGACGCGCAACTGTCCAGCATGGTAAAATCAGCACGTCATGCCGTGGCCATTGACGAGCACCGCCCAGCCTTCCTGCCCACAAACTGGGACAACGTCGATAAACTCAACTCGAAAAGCGGCAGCTCAGAACGTCCATACCGTGAGGAATACTTCGCTGGCGATCACGGATCTGTCGGAGGCGGCGGTGATATCACAGGTTTATCCAGCATCGCCTTGGCCTGGATCATGGAAGGCGCGATGGCATGCGGTCTGAATTTCAGCGCCACTCATATCGCAGAAAATGAAAAGCAATTCGACCCCGAGGCGCCTCTGCGCAACTTCAAAAACCCTCGGTCAGGGATATTCGACAAGCTGATGCGACGAAACCCAATCAACCGTAAAGGACCAGCCTTGGTACGGGACATCAACCTTGCAGCGCGCAATCGATGGGTCAAAGAAACAAAAGCGCATGGAACGCAACCCTACAGACCCGAAACACTGAAGCACCTGCGCAACGACATCATCGCATGGCATGCACAAGAAACCGGGCAAGACGGCGACGACACTCGCTTGACGTAAGCAATTCCTAAAACGACGCCCCAGGTCGGATCTACGTGCGCGCGCTGACCCAAGGTACGACTAAACAAACGCATGCGCCTGCCTTTGTCCTTTGTTGCCTTGTTCCTTTCGGTCGCCTTGTTGCAACTGTCGTCGGGGGCTGTCGGGCCACTTGATGCGATCTCTGGGCTGACGCTTGGCTTTACGACTGCCGAAATTGGCTTTCTTGGCTCAGCGCATTTTATTGGCTTTTTCATCGGGTGCTGGTGGGCGCCACGTCTAATGGGGTCTGTCGGGCACGCCCGCGCATTTTCTGCGTTCACGGCGCTAGGCGCGATTGGACTTCTGGCGCATATGGTTGTGCCCGACCCCAAAGCCTGGGCGCTCATGCGCATCGCGACAGGCGTGTGCATCGCTGGGTGTTACACGGTGATCGAAGCCTGGCTTCAAACTGAAGTCACCAATGAAACGAGGGGCCGTGCCATGGGCCTCTACCGCATTGCTGATATGGGCGCGTCGATGATGGCGCAGCTTCTGATCGGTATTCTGACACCGGCGGCTTACGTCAGCTACAACCTGCTCGCTATTCTCTGCTGCGCCGCGCTTTTGCCATTGGCCCTCACGCGCAGTCGCCCTCCAGAAACCCCATCCTCCCCACGGCTTAGACCGATGTTGGCCGTGGCCCGATCGCCCCTTGCCGCTGCAGGCGTTGTCGTCGCGGCCCTATCGTCAGCGGCATTCCGCATGGTGGGTCCAGTTTACGGGCAGGGCGTTGGTCTCGCACTGGATCAAATCGCGCTTTTCATGGCCGCTTTTGTCGCTGGCGGCGCGCTGGCGCAGTTTCCCGCAGGCTGGCTTGCCGACAAATATGACCGCCGCTGGGTGCTGATCTGGCTCTCGGTCTCGGCCATTGTATCCTGTGTGGTGACCGCCACCCTGACCGATCTGCCCACCTTTGGTGTTTTCGTGACAGCGATGGTCTTTGGTATGACAACATTCCCCATCTACTCGGTCGCGGCAGCACATGCGCATGACTTTGCCTCGTCTGACGAACGGGTCGAACTCTCTGCCGCGCTCATGTTCTGGTTTGCAACCGGTGCGATTGCGGCGCCTTACATGGCTTCGGTTCTGATGGGCCTTTTCGGTCCACCCGCGCTTTTTGCAATGATCGCCGTGGGCCACGCTGCCCTTGTGGTGTTTGGCCTCATCCGGATGCGCGCGCGTCAAACACAGACAAAAACGCGTTATGTCTATGCACCACGCACATCGTTCCTGATTGGGCGGCTCATGCGGAACAGCCGGGAAAAAGACTGACCTCTGGCCCTCACCCGAGTGATCCGCTAAAGCGACACCACCACACATTTGGACGACGACACCCGCATATGGCACGGCATCTCATCACTTCGGCAATCCCTTACATCAACGGGATCAAGCACCTTGGGAATTTGGTGGGCAGCCAATTGCCTGCTGATCTCTACGCCCGCTACCTGCGCGCGCGCGGGCATGAGGTGATGTTTCTGTGTGCCACAGATGAACACGGCACACCCGCAGAACTTGCCGCTGCAAAAGCAGGCAAGCCCGTCGACGAATTCTGTCGCGAGATGCATGCCGTGCAGTCCGACATCGCCGACGGATTTCGCCTGTCTTTTGACCACTTTGGCAGATCATCCAGCCCTCAGAACCACAAGCTGACCCAGCATTTTGCGGGGCGTCTGGCGGATGCCGGGCTCATTCGCGAAGTCAGCGAAAAGCAGGTCTATTCACATGCCGACAAACGGTTCCTGCCGGACCGCTATATCGAAGGCACCTGCCCCAATTGCGGCTACGACAAAGCGCGCGGGGACCAGTGCGAAAACTGCACCAAGCAGCTGGAACCGACCGACCTGATCGATCCGCGCTCGGCCATTTCGGGATCAACTGATCTAGAGGTACGCGAGACCAAGCACCTCTACCTGCGCCAGTCCGACATGCGCGGCAAGCTGCAGGATTGGATAGACAGCAAGACCGACTGGCCGATCCTAACCACATCGATCGCCAAGAAATGGTTAAACGATGGCGACGGCCTGCAAGACCGCGGCATCACCCGCGATCTCGATTGGGGCATCCCGGTCAAAAACGGTGCCGAAGACTGGCCAGGAATGGAGGGCAAAGTTTTCTACGTCTGGTTCGACGCTCCTATCGAATACATCGCCTGTGCGGGCGAATGGGCCGAGGCCAATGACAAGCAAGATGCCGATTGGGAACGCTGGTGGCGGACGGACAAAGGCGCGGATGACGTGCGCTACACCCAGTTCATGGGCAAGGACAACGTGCCGTTCCATACACTGTCTTTCCCGGCCACGATCCTTGGCTCAGCCGAGCCATGGAAGCTCGTGGATTACATCAAATCCTTCAACTACTTGAACTATGATGGTGGCCAGTTCAGCACCTCGCAGGGACGTGGCGTGTTCATGGACCAAGCGCTGGAAATCCTGCCCGCTGACTACTGGCGCTGGTGGTTGCTGAGCCATGCGCCCGAAAGCTCGGATAGTGAATTCACGTGGGAGAATTTCCAAAGCTCTGTGAACAAAGACCTTGCGGATGTGCTTGGTAACTTTGCAAGCCGCGTCACCAAGTTCTGCCGCTCCAAGTTCGGCGAAACTGTGCCAGACGGCGGCACACCGGGTGCGCGCGAAGCGCAGCTTATCAAAGACATCGACGCAGGTTTGGCCGAATACCAGACCCATATGGACGCCATCGAGGTCCGCAAAGCCGCCGCTGCCCTGCGCGCACTTTGGGCGATGGGCAATGAATACCTCCAAGACGTGGCGCCCTGGACAACCTTCAAGGAAGATCCCGACACCGCCGCGATGCAGATCCGTCTCGCGCTGAACCTGATCCGGTTCTACGCCGTGATCTCAAGCCCGTTCATTCCGGACGCATCCGCGCAATTACAAACCGCGATGCAAAGTGACGATACCGATTGGCCCACCGATGCCGCCACCGCTTTGGCTGTCATGCCCATCGGTCACGCGTTTTCAGTGCCTGAGGTTACATTCCGCAAGATTACGGATGATGAACGCGCAGACTGGCAAGAGCGGTTCTCGGGCGTTCGCACCTGACGCCGCCCGAAGACGCGCGCGCGAAGCCGCAGCCAAAACCGTCGCTTTGCCCACTTCTGCTGACTGCGCACGCGTCGCATGACTATGTCGCGTTCCGTCGTAGGGGCCTGTGCGTAGTAGGAATATGCTGATTCAAGGTCCATCGTATCACTCCTGAGATATCGCACCTCGGGATAGCCATAAAAACATTGGACCTTCAGTGGCTTTGATCGCAAGCTGGGTTTCATGAATGAAACCCCCGCCTCACTTGATGATCTCGCGCTGTTCGCATTTGTTGCCAATGCAGGCTCTCTGAGCGCCGCAAGCCGGGCCAACGGTGTGCCCTTGCCAACCTTGTCACGCAGAATGGCGGCTCTTGAGCGTCACCTGGGAAAAGCACTGTTTCAGCGTGGACCATCCGGATATGCACTGACCGCGGATGGTCGAAGCTTGTCGGCTGAGCTTGCCGGATTGGAAGATGTCAAACGTCGTGTCGCCCGCTGGCGTGACAGCGATCAAGGCGCGACAGCCGTGCGCATTACGGCCGGGTTCTGGACTGCGCGTGCCATTGCTTGGGGGCTGTCCAACACAGTGCGACGCGTTTGGCTTCCGCACTTTGTTGCCGCACATGCCGCACTTGATTTGGCTCGGCGCGAAGCGGATATCGGCATTCGAAACACACCCCCGGATCATCCTTGGCTAGCACGACGCCAACTTCATTCAGTCACCTACGCAATGTACGGATTGCCAAACACGTCTGGTTTCGTGGCCACACCGCCCGATGTGCCATCGCAGCGTTGGCTTCATACCCATCACGCACAAGACATCGCAATCATTGCGAATGACCCGCGCCTATGTCTTGATTTGGCGGAAAACGGGCATGGCTGGATCATAATGCCTTGTTTCATTGGTGATAAACTCAAAACTGTGGAGCGCCAGTCTGATACGATAAATGAACTGACGCACGACTCGTGGCTTGTGGCCCATCAAGATGCGCGCCACGACCCACCAATCCGCGCCGCATTGACTGAGATTGGCGAGGTTCTGGGCGAGGTTGACTGACAAAACTACAAAAAGCTTGTTTCATCAAACTGGCAGAGCGGTGGTCTTGAACACAGTACGCAAAGCAAAAGAACTCTGCATCTGCGCCACCCCAGGGAGCCGAGTCAGATATTGCCGGTGGATGCGGGCGAAGTCTTCGGTATCTTCGGCAACGACCTTTAGGATGTAATCCGCTGTGCCGGCCATCAGGTGACATTCGAGCACATCTGGGACGCGCGCGACTGCTTTTTCAAATGCATCGAGGATCTCATCTGCCTGACCGTTCAACTTGATCTCGACAAACACGGTTGTCGGCATGCCCAGCTTGCGCGCGTTCAAAAGGGCCACATAATCACGGATGTACCCATCAGCCTCAAGCCTTTGCACACGCCGGTGACAGGCGGAGGCAGACAGATGCACAGCCTCTGCCAAGTCGGCATTCGAAATGCGCCCCTTACCTTGAAGAACACGCAAGATACGCCGATCTGTGTCGTCTAACGCCATGCGCACTGCTTCCTTTCAAGAAACCCTCAAGACTTCGAAGATTATTCGCACCAAACGCCAAACAGCGCAGCAAATCCATACAAAATTTCAAATGACATGGCGCAATGTCCTTTTGACCGGTTCAGAGGAGGACGCCATGAAAATCGGATGCCCCACAGAGATCAAACCACAAGAATTTCGCGTCGGCCTGACGCCCGGTGCCGCACAAGAGGCGGTCGCACACGGGCATGATGTCATCATTCAGTCTGGTGCTGGCCTTGGTGCCGGGTTCGACGATGCACTCTACCAACAGGCAGGGGCGACCATTGTCGAGACGGCGAAAGACGTGTTCGCGACCGCCGACATGATCGTCAAAGTCAAGGAACCGCAGGCGATCGAACGCCAGATGCTTCGCGAGGGGCAGGTTTTGTTCACGTATCTCCACCTTGCACCAGACCCCGAACAAACGAAAGACTTGCTAGCGTCGGGTTGCACAGCCATTGCCTATGAAACCGTGACAGACAAACAGGGTAGTCTTCCATTGCTCGCACCCATGTCTGAAGTCGCCGGTAAACTTGCGCCGCAGGTGGGCGCATGGACTTTGCAAAAGGCAAACGGTGGGCGCGGTGTTCTGATGGGCGGTGTTCCCGGTGTTGGCCCCGCGCAGGTACTGGTCATCGGCGGTGGTGTAGTCGGCACACATGCCGCACGCGTGTCGGACGGGATGGGGGCTGACGTGACAGTGCTCGACAAGTCCCTGCCGCGCATGCGCTACCTCGATGACGTGTTCAGCACGCAATTTCGCACGCGGTATGCCAGCCAGGCAAATATCGCAGAGTTGATCGCCAGCGCCGATATGATCGTGGGCGCTGTTCTGATCCCAGGCGCGGCAGCCCCCAAACTTGTCAGCCGGGCAGATCTTAGCACGATGAAACCCGGCGCTGCTCTGGTAGATGTGGCGATTGATCAGGGCGGCTGCTTTGAAACCTCAAAGGCGACGACCCATGAAAACCCGATCTACGAGGTCGATGGCATCATGCACTACTGCGTGGCCAACATGCCGGGCGCTGTGGCGCGGACATCAACAATTGCACTTGGCAACGCAACCATGCCGTACATGCTGGCACTTGCGGACAAAGGCTGGCGGCAGGCCTGCATAGACGATCCGCACCTGCTAGAAGGGCTTAACGTGCACGCCGGCAAGCTAACATACTACGCGGTGGGCAAAGCTTTGGGCATAGACGTGACATCACCTCAACTGGTGCTTCGGGCAGACTAAACAGCCGTAAGACAGATGCACAACGCAAAAAGGTGCCCCGGTTGGGACACCTTAAAAGCCTCATGACATTGCGCTGGGCGGGATCAACCTTTGTTCAGCGCGTCGCGAATTTCGAGAAGGACCTCAAGCTCGGTCGGGCCTTTTTCTTCCTCCGGCGCCGGTTCTTCGGGTGTTTCCGCTGCCTCTTTGATCCGGTTGACCATTTTGACCAGCAGGAAAACCACAAACGCAATGATCAGGAAATTGATCACTGCCATGATGAAGTTGCCAATCGCAAACACCGCTGCGCCAGCTTCTTGCGCTGCCGCCAGCGAGGCGTGCTCAGAGCCATCCAGCGTGTAGAACCAGCCTGAGAAATCAATGCCGCCCGTAAACAGCGCAATGATGGGGTTGATCAGATCGCCAACCAGCGACGTCACAATGGCCGTGAAAGCTGCACCAATGATAATGCCGACGGCCATGTCCATGACATTGCCTTTGGCGATGAAGTCTTTGAATTCTTGAATCATAAATACTGGTCCCCAGTTTTGATTTTTGACGCCAAGCCCCTTGGCGTGCGGTTACGGTACCGCGCGCGGGTCATTTGTCACGGGCGATGTCCTGGGACACGGGGAATTCGCAAAATGATGCCGCAAAAATGCAGCTTTCAACTGCGCGGACCTTGGAAAACGCTCAGGTCGGCAACTTACTGGTCAGCACGTAACGCAGAATCTGTGCGACTTCTTGAGGTGTTCGGGTCATCGCCAAAGCTGCGGCATCCACCTCTTTCAGGGCGTGATCGTGTTCGGGTTGCTGCAAGATGATCAGGGATTTGCCCAGCGCGCTGGCATAACCTGCGTCAAACGCCGCGTTCCACTGCTTGTATTTCTCACCAAAGCGCACGACGACCACATCCGCGTCGCCAATGCCCTTGCGGGTCCGGATCGCATTGACCATCGCACCTTTGTGGTCGTGCCAATACTTGTTGGGTTCAGCGCCAAGGATCGCCACACCACAATCGTCGCTTGCGGCATGGTCAGTGACAGGCCCGTCAAACGTGACATCAAGCCCATCACACGCATCGACGATCTGATCTCGCCAATCGGTATGAATTTCGCCTGACAAATAAACCTTCAACCCCATGGGTCCTTCTCCCTCGTTGTGTGTGGCGTAATGTAGTTGATGATGTCGCTATGTCAGCCCGGCTGGCACAGCGCCATTTCAACGTCATCAACTCGCATGTACCACGCTTGGTCTGAAGCAGTTGGTGCATCAGCGAAAGCAACATATAAGCGCGGTCAAACTGCAGTACGTGTGACGCACCGCTTCATCCAGCGGCGCGCACGCGTTTCGAAGCCACCGCATCCCTAAACGTCGTTGCTACGCTAAAACATAAACATCGCTCTAGCCGCGCAATGTGCCGCCAGTGGCCTTTTGTACCTTCTCGACAATCTTCTGGCCCACAGCTTCGATGTCTGCTTCTTTCAACGTCGCGACAGTTGGTTGCAGTCGTACAGTGATCGCCAGAGACTTTTTGCCCTCGCCCAACGAACCGCCGATGAACTCATCGAACACCCGCACGTCATCAATCAACGCCTTGTCAGCGCCAGCCGCCGCGTTGACAAGATCAAGGGCGGCAACATCCGCATCCACGACAAAAGCAAAATCCCGTTCCACCGCTTGCAAATCGTTCAACGAAAGCGCTGGACGTGTCGCGCCGGTTTTGCGCGGCAGTGGAATCTCTTCTGGCCAAAGCGTGAACGCCACCGCCGGGCCTTTGACATCCATCGCTTTCAGGACCTTGGGGTGCAACTCACCAAAGACACCAAGCACCTTCTTGGGTCCCAAGCAGATCATGCCGTGACGCCCTGGGTGCCACCAATCGCGTGCGCCGCGACGGATTTGCGCTTTGGCTGGCGCACCCATTGCGGAAAGAACCGCTTCTGCATCCGCTTTTGCGTCAAACACATCCACAGCACGCGACGCGCCGTGCATGTCTTTGGCACCTGTTTTGCCCACCAAAAGCCCTGAAATCAAAAGGTGCTGCTCTCCTGGCTCGCCGCCGTGGAACGCATGACCCATCTCAAAAAGCGCAAGGTCGGCAAAGCCCCGCGCCTGATTGCGCGCAGCAGCTTGCAACAGTCCCGGAAGAAGCGCAGGGCGCATGTGGCTCATTTCCGAACTGATCGGGTTGGCCAGCATCGACCCGTCGTCACCGCCACCAAACAACGTCGCCGCCGACTGGTCGATAAAGCTGTAAGTCACACATTCATTGTAACCCAGCGCAGCCGTCGTCCGGCGCGCCGCCCGTTCGCGGCGCTGCATCGGGGACAAGATCGGTTTGGGCACGCCCGGATTGGTCCGGCGCATTGGCTTACCTTGCAGCTTGGTCAGCGACGCCACACGCGCGACCTCTTCCACCAAATCCGCTTCGCCCATGACATCAGGACGCCATGTCGGCACCTGCGCCATGTCACCATCCAACGTGAAGCCTAGCGCCGTTAGTGTCTGACGTTGTTCAGCTTCAGGGATGTCCATACCAACGAGTGAAATCACGCGGGCCGGATCAAGCTTATAAGCGCGGCTGACATTCGGCACTTCACCGGCAACCACCACCTCTGACGGCTCCCCACCGGCAAATTCTATGATCATCCGCGTGGCAGCCTCGATCCCATGTGGCGTCCAGGCAGGGTCAATCCCGCGCTCAAAGCGGTAGCGCGCGTCAGAATTGATCTTGAGCGCACGCCCCGTGTAAGCGGTACGGATCGGATCAAAGTACGCAGCTTCTAAAAACACATTTGTGGTCTCAAGCGTGACACCTGTCGGCAGACCACCCATGACCCCGGCAATGGATTCCGGCCCTGTGTCATCCGAAATGAGGGTCATATCCGCCTCGAACGTGTATTCCTTCTCGTCCAAACCCATTAGCGTTTCGCCACCTTTGGCGCGATGCACCCGCAAACCGCCTTTGACCTTATCGGCATCGAAGACGTGCAAAGGGCGATTGCGGTCGTAGGTGAAGAAGTTGGTCACATCGACCAAAAAGCTGATCGGGCGCAGGCCAATGGCGCGAAGCGCATCCTGCAACCAAGCCGGGCTAGGACCATTCTTCACACCTTTGATCACACGTCCATAAAACACCGGACACGCATCCTGCGTATCGTCGTCAATGGACACAGAGATCGGGCATGGAAATGTGCCCGCGACTGGCTCAACCGGGGCCGGTTTCATTGTTCCCAACCCGCGCGCCGCAAGGTCGAGCGCAATACCGCGCACACCCAACGCGTCAGGGCGATTGGGTGTGATCGCGATCTCAATCACCGGATCAACCTTGCCCGGATCATTCTTGGCCAGCCAATCCACAAACGCCTCACCGATCTCACCCGAGGGCAGTTCGATAATGCCGTCATGTTCGTCGCTCAACTCAAGTTCACGCTCGGACGCCATCATACCGTGGCTTTCAACACCGCGGATCTTGCCCACCGAAAGCGTCACATCGATGCCCGGCACAAAGTCACCGGGCTTGGCCAGCACGACGGTGATCCCTTCCCGCGCATTCGGCGCGCCACACACGATCTGCTTGTCCCCTTCATCGGTCGCCACAGTACACACGCGCAGACGATCCGCGTCCGGGTGTTGCTCGGCATGGGTGACTTTTGCCAGCGTAAAGGCTTTTAGCTTGTCCGCCGGGTTTTGAACCTCTTCCACCTCAAGACCAAGATCGGTCAGGGCGTACGTGATCTCATCCACAGTTGCGGACGTATCAAGGTGCGTTTTGAGCCAGGACAGCGTGAATTTCATGGGTGCCTCCGAGGGCGTAAATCTGGTGCGCCCGCAATGACAAAGAATGCCGTGGGGTTCAAGACATCCGGTGCCCTACGCCGTTAGGGATATGAAGGCTCTAATCCCAAAAGCTCGTCCAACTGACGTGCGATCCAGCCGTGAGGAATGAAATGCCCACCCGGATGCGTATCAAGCGTGACACGCCCGGTATCACACCCGCGCCACTCTGTGCGGGTCAACGTCAGGAAATCGACCTGCTGCCAATCGCCTGCTGGAGTGCCCTCCCCGCAGCCAAACGCATCACGCCAAAGACGCACCGCATTGTCGGTCTCTCCATTCGGCCCGAACGGGAATTCGAGGACAGGATCACCAAGCCCATAGACTTGCCGCACCTCGCGGGGTTTGGCGGTGCACGTCTCGTCCTGCGGCAAGGTTCCAGCGATCGCCAGCAAAGCTGCAATGTCATCACCATCTTCGCAAACAAACCGCCACGCCATGTTGCTGCCCCAGGAATAACCTGAGACGTACACCTGATCGGCAATCACGGGATAGCGCGCTTTGATCTCGTCCAACACGGCCCGTGCGAAGGGAACGTCTTTGGTGTTCGAGCGCCAAAAATCCCAGGACTTTCCCAACCCGTTGGGAGCAACCAGCAACACGCCGCGCCGCTTGGTGGCACCACTGATACGCTGATGCTGCATGATCAAAGTACCCTGGCGCGCCCACCCGTGGAAATGCAACAGCACTGGCATCGGCGATACGCCGTCCCATCCGTCTGGTTCCTTGACGTGGTACGACCGGTCGCCAAGCATACAAGGCACCTGTTCATGGCAGGTGTCCGATGGTTCGGCAGCTCCAGCAGTTGGCAACAAGATCAGTAGAAGCAGCGCAAAATATCTCATGTGCGCACTGTGTTCGCGTCTTAGCTGGATGTCACATCAACTCAACGTGGGCATCAGGCGCCCTGCATCATAAGCGCCTCGATCCCGATCAGAACGCACATGAGGAAAAACAGCACAGACGTGACCGTGGTTTGCACAATCACCCGGTTGAAGTACCGCACCTGTTTGATTGCCTCGATCTGCATCGGGTAGTCGCTGTCGCTGATATTGAGGTCCAAGAGTTGCCGCAGGTGTGGTGCGGGTTCGTAAATCAGACAGCGCAGGAGATAGATAATCGACAGCGAAATCGTGGCCACCTGCCCAAACATGAGCAGCAGCGCGAGGATGTTTTGCGACAGCGAGAAGAGGAAGGCTGATGCAGCAAGTATAATCGCCAGCACTGCGAGTAGGGCTGAGGACTTCGCGTCGATCTCCGACATAATCTCCCGTGCCTCATCAAGGCCCATCTGCATCGGCGCAACATTTTCCTCCGAGACAACGCAGACGGTTCCAATGGTCAGTTGGTCGGCATCCGACATCAGATACCGGTCCATCGTGCGGATAAGGCGGGAGAGGTGGGTGCTCATGTTGCCGCTGGGTTAGTGGATTAGCCAAGAAATGATGATAGCAGACGTCACCGAGAATAAGACGGCAGGCAAATTCTCAACAATGTTCTTTCCCCATTTATGCGTTACTGGATCTGCATGTGCTTCGACGAACTCCCAACCCTTTTCGGTGAGCCGGACAACCTCATCCTCAGTCGCATACGAAGACTTGTTAAGCCCCGCCTTCCAATCATCTTCTTTATATTTTGAACGCTCCAGGTAACCAAAACGCCAAGCCAGAATTAGGTATTCTTCGAATTCTTTGCCAACGAACTCATGTGCAGGCGTAAGAGCGAACCGAAATCTCTTTGATCGCTTTTTGTTCTTCTCAGACAGCCAGCTTGTCAGCAACCCATTGTATTCAAATCCATGTATTCCCTGTTCGCCAACAATGGAAAGCGCCTGTGCAAGCTTCCATTTTTCGAAGCGGAAGGTCACCCACTCAACCCACCATGCAGTGTCGGCACATCAAGAGCGTTGAACCCATAGTGCCGCAACCAGCGTAGGTCGCTGTCGAAAAACGCCCGCAGATCAGGGATGCCGTATTTCAGCATCGCGATACGGTCGATACCCATACCGAATGCGAAGCCCTGCCACTGCTCAGGATCTACACCCGCGTTCTGCAACACCTTCGGGTGCACCATTCCAGAGCCCAAGATCTCAAGCCAATCGTCGCCCTCGCCCACTTTCAGCGTGCCGCCTTCCCAAGAACAGCGGATATCGACCTCGGCGGAGGGCTCGGTGAAGGGAAAGTGCGAGGCGCGGAAGCGCAGCTCGACATTGTCAACTTCGAAATAGGCTTTCACGAACTCTTCCAGCACCCATTTCAGGTTTGCCATGGAGATATCGCGGTCGATGGCCAAGCCTTCGACCTGGTGGAACATCGGCGTGTGCGTCTGGTCATAGTCCGCACGATACACCCGGCCCGGCGCGATCACCCGAATAGGCGCGCCGTGCTTTTCCATCGACCTGATTTGCACCGGCGAGGTATGCGTGCGCAACACATTTGGCGGGCGATTGTCGCCGTCCAGACGGTGCATATAGAACGTGTCCATCTCAGCGCGAGCTGGGTGGTGGCCGGGAATGTTTAGCGCGTCAAAGTTGTACCAGTCGCTGTCGATCTGCGGTCCTTCGGCAACCGAAAACCCCATATCCGCAAAGATTGCCGACACCTCTTCTGTCACCTGGCTGATCGGATGGATCGTCCCGCGGCGGCCTGAACGGCCAGGCAGGGTCACATCCAGCCATTCGCCTCGCAAACGTTCATCCAAAGCGGCATCTTCGAGCGCCACTTTTTTGGCGGACAAAGCCGAGTTGATCTCGTCTTTCAGGGCATTCAGCGCGGGGCCAGCGACTTGACGCTCTTCCGGCGTCATTTTGCCAAGCTCACGCATCTTTAGGCTGATCTCGCCCTTCTTGCCGACGGCCTGGACGCGCAGCTCTTCAAGCGCCG
>ERZ1740070.392-NODE-392-length-30959-cov-15.778928_pt1 | contig 30959 bp, 25 predicted proteins | sample MGYA00581734_ERZ1740070 | MGnify/ENA primary metagenome ERZ1740070 (study PRJEB43018, sample SAMN04849744) | marine metagenome | isolation source: floating plastic debris | place: Pacific Ocean | collected 2008-09-01 | study: EMG produced TPA metagenomics...
GATATGTAACAGGATACTCAAGAAATGTAACAGGCCAGTTTTAAGAGGGCTGTTTAGTACTTAAATATTCAGAAGGAGTTTTTTTGAATGTCTCCTTGAAGCATTTCATAAAATAGGAGGGTGTATTAAAACCAACAGCATAGGCAACTTCATTAATAGTAGCATCAGAAGTTTCAAGGATATGAATCGCTTGCTGTAAACGTTGGGATCTGATAAAGGCTGTAGTGGATAGCCCCGTGTAAGCGAGAAGCTTTCTGTGTAGTTGCATTCTGCTCATATTCACCATCTTACTGAAGGTGGTAGCATTAAAGTCTGAATTACTCAATTCACTGTCCATTACTTCCTTCACTTTGTTAAGAAAAACCTCATCAGTAGAAGTGAGCGCTATTTTATGGGGTTTAAGCAGAAATTCATTTCGATACCTCTCATGTAGTACTCGCCTTAGATCAATGAAGTTAGTAATGTGCTGTTCCAAGATGGCTACTTTAAATGGCTTGGTCAGAAACACATCGGCTCCTGAAGAAAGGCCCTTTAATTCATACTCTTCAGAAGCTCCTGCTGTCAAAAGAATGACAGGGATATGACTTGTACGTTCATCTGTTTTCAGCGTATTGCATAATTCAACACCATCCATTACAGGCATTCTTATATCCGACAGAACTATATCAGGCACATATTTAAGCGCTGTTTTTAAAGCTATTTCACCATTTTCTGCCCCCAGAATTTGATATTTTTCACGCATGGATTGCCTTACAAACTCTCGTATTTCAGCAGAGTCCTCTGCTATCAATAAAATAGGCAATCCACTATGGTGATTTTCATCCGCATTAACAGGCGATTGATAAGACTCCTCTTTTTCTACTTCGAATGATTGATCATTTTGCCCTATGTCTTCTGGCTTGAATGCATCAAAGTGATAGGGTAAGCGAACGCTGAACGTTATGATTGATTCATTTTCTGTATTACCCGTTATACTTCCACCGTAAAAGTGAGTCAACTCTTTTACCAATGCCAAACCCACACCTACTCCTTCCGAGTATTCATCGCGCTGATAAAACCGGGTGAACATTTTTTCCAGATCTAACTCAGATACATCCCGTGCTGTGTTTTTTACCTCAATATTTACATGGTCTGAACTCCTAGTCGCCTTGAATTCACAAAAACCACCTTCTGGGGAATACTTAAAAGCATTTGAGAGAAGGTTGCTTACTATTTTTTCCAGAATATCAGGATCGTACCATACCTCATCAAGCGTTACGATATCTGCAGCATAGCGCATTTCTTTTAGGTTCGCATGATAGTCAAAGGAATGGGCTAACATCTGCAAGAATTTACCCAAGTCTCCCTTGATAACATTCAGTCTCAAATTACCATTTTCCAGCTTCGCCAATTGTAAAAGCTGATCTACCAGCGAAATCAAACGGTTCGCATTTCGCTTAATGGTAGTAAAGTTATTTCTATCATCATCAGACAGACCTTTGCTTTTCAATTTTATTTCAATAGGTCCTGAAATGAGGGTAAGAGGTGTTTTAAACTCATGGGCAATATCTGTGTAAAGCTGCGACTTGAAATCATTAAGTTTTTTCAAGCGTTCCGCCTCTAACCTATTTAAATGTAATTCAGCCTGCATTTGCCACCTCGACTTGAGATATCTATACAATACCAATAGTAATACGACCGATAAAATGACATATACCGCTTTAGCAAAGTGGCTATAATACCAAGGTGGGGCTATGTAAATGTTTATCTGACGGCCTTCGCTATCATCTACAATGCCATCATACACGGCCTTCACTTTTAAAGTATGATTACCATAGGGCACATTGGTGAAATAGGCTTTTTGTAAATCAGTTACTTTCCAGGCTTCATTATCAAGTGAGTAGTAATAGTCTATTTTATCTGCGTGCATAAAGTCCAGGTCAGAAAAACTAAGAGAAAAATCATTTTGAGTGGCTGATAATGAGATTTCACTTAAAAAGGGTGACTGCCAAGCTGAAAACAAATTGCTTTTTTCTCCATTTACCTCGATTCCAGTCAGAATAGGGATGTTATTGTCATAATTGTAAAAAGGTAAGGTGAGATCTATTTGCTGTATTCCCTCATCTGTGCCAAAATACATAAGCTGTTTGACATTATCATAATAGCCGGATCCATATAGAAAAGCATTAGATATAAGGCCATCATTTTTGGTAAAGTGGCGCATAGATCCGTCTACTTGGTTTAGCACATAGATGCCGTCATTAATAGTGGTGATCCACAAATTTTTTGAACCGTCCTTTCGGATGGTCATTATCTTTTTATCGAACAACCTACCCTGATAATATAATCTTTGGAAGCTGTTATCTTTTTCATTGTAAGAGACTACACCCACATCAGTTCCAAACCAAATGGCGCCAAAGTCATCTTCTTCAATGGTTAAAATAAGGTTACTGGTTATTGAATTGCGATTACCTTCCTCATACGTGTAATGAATGATGTTTTCATCGATATGATCAAGTGAATGGAGGGACACATTTTCTAACATGTATATGCCATACGCGGAGGTGATTATCCAAAGTCGATCTCGTGAGTCAATGAACAGGTTGGTTATATTTTGTTCCCTGTTATTCTCCTTATTATTAAGTGAGAAACGCTTCAATAACTTGTCGTTTTTGTCGAAAACAAATAGCCCCTCCCATGAACCAACCCATAACCTGTTATTTTGATCTCGTTCTAAACCCAGTACAGCAAGCCTTTTCAGGGAATCTTCAGAAAGAGGGATTTTCTTTTCCCACTGATCATTTACGAATCTATGCACCTGGGCATTTCTGGCGCTCGTCAGGATGGTATCGCCATATTGAGCCAACGAGAGAATTGGTTTTTGATCATGTATCAGATCAATGGAACCGCCGCTTACTTTGTACAGCCCCATATCCCCTCCCACGTATAGTGCACCATTCTTTATGATCCGCCTTGCATGAAGCTGAATGCTTTGTTTCAAAAAAGCTGGATTGTAGCGCTTTTGCCTGAATAAGCCCTTATCTGTACCCACCCATAAGCTCCCCTGCTTGTCATTGAAAATAGTTTGTATGCGCTTATTTGATAAATCCAGATCTGTTGGGATTTCTACTAACTCAAAATTTCTTGGGTTAAACTTAAAAATGGCCGAACTAGTTGCCATTAAATAGCTTTCTGAACCATCACGCAACACCTCAATAATCTTTTGATGGATAGGCATTTCTTTTTGAATTCTCCCATCTTTGAATATGACCAACCTGTCCTCCAATCCCACCAAAACACCTAACTCCGGTACATATTCTAACAAGTGAATAGGTGTATCAAATTCATATAACGGGGTTATCCGTTGATTCGAAATATGATAAGCGAAAAGTTTACTTTTTGATACTTCAAGCCAAATCGTATCTTCATGAGCGGAGAAAGAAGAGTTGTAGGCGCCTATGCCCAAATTATAATGGCTGTTGTCCGTTCTATTAAAAATAGAAAAACCAGCCTCGCTGGCACCAAAAATCTGACCTCCATCCAAGGGTAAGATCTGCGCAATGAGCTTTCCCTTAAATCCATTGACCGTGTCATTCGCGAAATTTATAAAGTCCATGGTCCTAGGCGAAAACTTGGTTATTCCACCTCCATAGGTACCAATCCAGAAGTTGTTATCCATGTCTTGTGCCATGGTACGTACCCAATTGGCGGCGAGCGATTGCTTGTCATCGGGTAAGTTTCTTAGCACCTCAAACTGATAACCGTCATACCTGCACAGGCCATCCTGTGTACCGACCCAAATAAAGCCCATACTATCTTGCAGAATGGTAGATATCCAATTATTTGCTAGCCCTTTTTCTAAGGGCACAAATGATATTGGTTTCTGCGCCTTCAAGAAAGTGCCACTAATTAGTAACAAAAATGAGATTACTATTTTCATTAGTCCTGTTTTAAGCCAACCAGAACCAATACAAGTATTCGCTAAGTTTCACATTTTATTGAGTAATTAAAACATGATAGTTAAATACAACTATAATAAGAGGCCATTTCAAAAATAGGACCCTAATGATTTAAGTTATTCTGCTTTTTTGAAACGACCTCATTGAATTTTTTATTGATCCGCTAATTTCATATCACGGGTATTCTTCTGCACTGCGATGGCCGAAAACATGCCAAGAACATAAGACATAGCATAGAATCCTTTTTCGCTTAATGTCAATTCTGCATTCCACAACCCGATTACCAACAATACAATAGCCGTTATAGTACAAAACCAACTGAGCCCGTAATATATTTCGGTTACAGGAATGCCTTCCAGCTTATCTCGCACACTCTTCTGCACAGAAACCACTGAAAAAAGCCCAAACAGCAGAATGATGAAGTAATACCCTTTTTCACTTAAGAGCATTTCCGCATTCCATAACCCTACGAAGTAAGCGGTAACTCCGGCAATAAGGGCTGTCCAGGAAGCCCCAATAAAAGCATTTGATGGCTTAACTGTATTCCGCTCTTTTTTGACCGAATACTTCACTTCCTTGTTTTCTTTAATCTCGTTCATAGTAATTAACGTTTGATTACAGGAACAAAATTGCGGCGCCTCTAAAGCCTGTGCATTTACATATGTAAATAAATGAGCTATCCCTTTTTTGCTCTGATTCGACTCAACTGTGTAGGTGTAATACCCAAATAAGAAGCAATATGGTACTGAGCAATTTGGTTCTCCAACCCGGGATGCTCACGCTGAAAAAGGGCATATCGCTCAGAAGCATCATTCATTACCAGGGAAATCTCCCGCTTCTCTTTTTTCACAAAGAAATCCTCTGCAATGGTACGATTGAGCCTTTCTATCATAGGATGCCGCTCATACAGGTCGAGTATTTTCTGGAAATCTGTCTCCACCATTTTGGAATTGGTCAGGCATTCGATATTGATCTGATTTTTTTCTTTGGTGATCAACGAAGTATAGGCCCCAACAATGGCCGGGTTAGAAAAGAATATCTTATTGAATTGCTCGCCTTCCGGGTTTTGATAATAAGCCCTAAGCAATCCGCTTTCCACAAATGCCAACTTTTTCGCAGTTTGCCCTGATAGCGCATAGTGTTCCCCTTTCGTAAGGTTTACAGGTTGAAACAAATCCAGCAATGCCTGAAGTGACTCCTCCGGCACCGGCGTGAATTGCAAAAGGTAGGATTTGAAGGATATCATGACTCAAAAAACTTGACCGTGCGTTTTACTCATCAAGTAATTTGCCATAGGTTTTAGATTATTACAAATGGCAACCGCCGTATTTGACAGCCATGGGGCGCCAAACAACTTCTGTATTTGCCTGCCGGTGCGCAACCTGTTTTTAAACATAACATTCCATCGGTGAGCGTATTCTTTCTCCATGGCTACTCTATTAAGTGCACCTTTAGAAGCATGCTTTATGACGATTTCCGCCGCGATCTTACCGGAGTGAATAGCTATGGCCATGCCATTACCGCAAAGCGGCGTGATCATACCTGCTGCATCGCCACACATGAGAATGTGGTTTTCTACGGGCGCTTTAGTTTCAAATGAAATTTCATTGATCACTTCAGGCTTGTCAAACAAAAAAGTGGCTGTTGAAAATATTTTTTCAAGAAACGGGTTTTGTGCAAGAACATTTTCCTCTAGTTTTTCAATTGTTCCTGAATCTTTTAAGTTTTTTCGCTCTCCAAGATAGCAGAGGTTGTATACATCGTTTTCCACTTTATTAATACCGCAGTAGCCGCCTTTAAAATTATGAAGCGCTACCGTGGACGGCTCATGCTGGTCATACTTAATGTGATATTTCACCCCAACGTAAGGGGAACGTTTCTTGATAAACCCTCGGTCAAGGCTTTTATCAAGTACCGAGCGCTTACCAAAAGCGCCCATTACGATCCCCGCTTCATATTCCCCCTTATCAGTGCGTATTTCAAAATCATCTTTTTGAAAACTAAGATCTGTTACTTTTTCATGAATAATATCGACCCCAGAATCAAGTGCCTCTCCTGCCAGAAAATGATCCAAAGCATATCTGCTCACACCAAAACCACCTAGATCAAGAGGCATATGCGCTGTTTTACCATTTACCGAAGTCAGCTGAAATTTAGAAATGTCGGCCGTGGCTATGTCCGGAAAAAGGCCATTTTCCTTTAAAAAAGGTCTTACCTCATTAGAAATGTATTCACCACAAACTCTGTGGAAAGGGTACTTTTTACGTTCAAAAAGCTTTATCTGAAAGCCTTTTCTGCTTAATAAGATAGATGCTACCAACCCAGCAAGACCTCCTCCTATAACTATAATCTGACGCATCTAAAAAAAAATTTAAAATACCTGTCACTAAATATCAACAAACCGCATAAACTAACGTTTATAGATTTTATAAACAATGCAAGATATGTCGGCTTTAAGTTCTAAAACATCGGATCCTGTTAATATATTTTTGATAGGGAATAACCCTACCGACCTGGGTTGGATTTATAAAATGCTAAAGTCCATTAAAAACAGGACTTTCAGAACAGAAATACATTTCGATCTAAGCAACATATTGAAAAAAATTTCTCAATTCAACCCTGCGTGCATTTTAATCGATGACAATCTCGAGAGGCTAAAACTGATTAAGTTGGTCAGGCATCTAAATAATCACGTAAGAACCCGACATATTCCAATTACCGTGATCAAAAACTCCAATTACAATGAGGCTTCTATTCAGGAAGCACAGGATTTTTTACTTAAAGATTCGTTGACTTCTGACACCTTAGATCGTTCAATTTTTAATTCCATAAGGTTCAAAAGGATGCAGCGGTACTTAACGGTTAACTACAAGCAGAATAAAAATAAGCTAAACCAATTCCTCAAGCGCTAAATCTGTTTTGCCAGACGAAAAGAGTTTGCATAGAATTCATCTCCACGCCTCACGCGAATTCTAAGCTTTTTATTTTCCTTGGCGTTAAGGAAGGCAATAATATTAGATAAGGTCATATCCTTGACACTCATACTGTTAATAGATATTATTCTATCTCCCTTCTTGAATCCGGCCGCCTCTCCTGGTGATTTCTCTCTGACTGCAACAATTTCATAATCAACCAAAGCGCTACCCTTTGCCTTAACAACTAAGCCGCTTAAGTTATAGGTGAAAGCTTTTTTAAAAGACCTCCCCCTTTTGACATAAATTTTTTCCTGTGGGAAGTTAAAAATGATTTTAAATCTATTGAGGATTTCCCCTCCTATGGATCCATTTCTAAATACAGTGGTGTTTTTTAAGCTATCCAGAACACGATCTTCCTGAGGAAAAGTAGCAATCAAATTATCCCAATGTTTATCTCCGATTTCAAACCTGGCAAGGCGCGCTATTTTGCCTCTTAGGACGCCCCCCAGACCGCGGCCGAGCGTGCTATTAATATGATTTTCTGGTATATAGAGTTTCGGATTGCTGTCCTCTTCAAGAAACAGTCCATGGCTAGCGCCCGAATCAATCATAAGTTTAAGATCTAATTCATTTCCATCATGATAAACTACGCGGCCTTTAATGTAAGGCTTGGTATCCTCTACAGTAATCGGTATCTCATCATAGCTACGTTTTTTCTTGAAAAACTCCGGTGTGGTAAGGGTCAATATTTTTGTATCATAATTCACTTCTACTATGAATCTGCTGAAAACCTCATACCCCAATATACCATTGACATTTACACCTAAGTAGTTTCTTAGCTCCAGATAGTCTTCTTCCAAAACTAACATTGAATGACCCTTACCCTTTACCGCCGGAGGCAGTGTAAGGGACACACCACTTGTTACATATGCCTCTACAAGCTTGTCCCCTCCGAGTCCTGCAATAGTATATTTCCTGCTGTAGCTAAGGTTGAGGATATCACTGTATGCCTTATCGGTTAAAATGGTGGTTCTGACTCCGGTGTCCAGTACAAATTTCAGAGGTAACTGATTATTTAAAATGACGGGGATTACAATGAGGTTGCTGTAAACCTCAAATGGTATTTTTACCTTTTTTGCATCTCCAACAATATGAAATCCAAGCGTTTGATTTTGACATTGTACAAACTTAAAGGGCAGGGCAAAAACCAAAATAAAAAGAACAACTCGGTAAAATCGAACCATAAAGAACCTTCTACAACAAAAATTAGGAAATTTTAATCAATAGTTTCATCCTACCAACATAATTTCATTCTGGTCCAAATCAAATAATCCAATTTGCGTGATTTTTTGTTGTTTTACATCTTTTCAAGCTTATCCCAGATTGAAAAGTCTCCAAATTCATAATTCTTCAACTGGTCCACTGCAGTATCTATTTTCTTAATCTCAAGTATCAGCTCTCGGTTTTGAGGTTTTAGAAAGTGGCATTCTACCATGTGGTCTAATTGATTTAAGAGGCCATCATAATATCCATTGACATTCAATAAGGCTACAGGTTTTCTAATAAGTTCTAGCTGTACCCATGTCAGGATTTCTGCAAGCTCCTCCAATGTGCCAAAACCGCCAGGCATCGCTATGAAGCCATCTGCTAAAAACGCCATTTTCTGCTTCCTTTCATGCATTGATTCTACTATATGCATCTCTGTCAGACCGGTATGGCCTACCTCCTTTTCCATTAAGAAATCAGGAATAACACCAATAGCCTTACCTCCCCGAGCCAGAACTTCATCGGCAATGGCCCCCATTAAACCAACTTTTCCTCCGCCAAAAATAAGTTGGATATTATTGCTCACAAGTTGCCGGCCAAGCGACTTTGCCGCTTCTACAAAACGTGAATCACTACCTACACTGGAGCCACAAAAGACACAAATATTCTTCATAAATTAGGATTGAATTATTTGCTAATTAATCAAATAACTATGCAGCGAACAAATGTAAGTACAGGAGCAGAATGGGAGAATAAAGTGGGCTATTCCAGGGCCACCAGAATTGGCAATCAAATTGAAGTGTCAGGAACCGTAGCTGTAGAGGACGGAAAACCTGCATATATCGATGACGCCTATAGACAGATTAAATGCATCTTGGGCATTATAGAAAAAAGTAATCAGAAATTAGGCGCTGAACTTAATGATGTAATCCGTACAAGAATATACGTAACCGATATCAGCAAGTGGCATGAAGTAGGAAAAGCTCATGAAGAATACTTTACCACCGTAAAACCGGCTACCTCTATGTTGGAGGTAAGCAATCTAATTAAGCCGGAATTCTTAGTAGAAATTGAAGCTACGGCAATAACTAATCCGTAGACCCATCAATATCATGCTTATTATTGCTAAACAATTTGTTAGGAAGGATTATTGGCGAAATTATTGCTGCTACAAACAATACTAAAACCACAATTAGTGCACCCATGATATCTCCGTTTAAAAATGTAATTGCAAATATACCCGTGCTGTTGAATTATAAAAACGAAAGTTCATTAAGGTATAGGTCGGTCAGCATAATACTGGCTTTAATTTCTGTCTTAAGCAACAACCTTAATGGCCAAACACGGCTTTTCTCTTCTGACAGTACTGTATATGCCATTGGCGATACGGAAAGTGGTTTACGTCAGGGCAAATGGCAAGTATACGACTCTATAGATACAAAGATTGAGGAAGGAGAATATGACAAAAATATAAGAGTTGGAGTGTGGTCTACTTTTTACGGGGATGGAAATGTAAGATCAAAAGTCTCGTTTGAAGAAGGTCTCCCCACTACGTATATTGAATACTTTCCAACCAGGCAAATTAGTATACGGGGCACATTCAGCAATGGAAAGAAACAAGGAAAGTGGACGCAATACTATGTTACCGGCGAAAAAAGTAATATCGAAATGTTCATGGATGGCCTTAAAAATGGGAAGACAGAGGTTTTCAATGTATATGGCGAACGTACTGCTATAATGATTTATAAAAATGATACTTTGAATGGACCTTATAAGGAGTATAATGATTTCGGTTATATTGCTAAGGAGGGTGAGTACCTAAATGGTGAAAAAGAGGGTCAGTGGATTGAGAATTATAACATTGGAAGGAAGGCAAAAGAAGAATACTATAAAAAAGGCATTCCCGATGGGAAATGGCGTGAGTTTTATAGAAACGGTGATGTTCTTTCGGAAAAGCAATACGCCATGGGAACTCCGTCAGGAACGTGGAAGGAATATCATGAAAATGATCAGCTTGCTGAAGCTGTACGCTACAGGAATGGCTGGAAAGACAGCGTCTATGTCAGCTATCATGACAATGGTAAACTAAAAACCCAGGGTTTATACAAAAATGGAGTAAAAACCGGCAACTGGAGGTATTTCAATAGTACCGGATACATACTTGAAGAAGGGGTCTTTGTAAGCGATAAGCAAAGCGGTCAGTGGTTTTACTATTATGATGACGGCAAGCTTAGAAGCATCGGAAGTTTCTTAAATGGCTTAGAAGAAGGCTTATGGGGGTTATTTCACAAGGATGGGAAACTGATGCAGGAGGAAACCTGGGAAATGGGGAAACTAATGACGGTTTCGCCATTTTACACGAGTTCCGGCAAGGAATTAAATCCGGGCGCCTTGAAAGACGGTAATGGCGTCAAAATCAACTACTATTCTAGCGGAAAAAAAGAAATAGAATGTGAATTTCAGAATGGAGTCCCCCACGGCGCATGGATGTATTACTACGAAAACAATGATTTAGCAGAGCAAGGCAATTTTGAATATGGACTGAGAGAGGGGGATTGGATGCACTATTATCAGGGTGGTAAAAAAGAATCTGAAGGTAAATATAAAAAGGGTCTTAAAAGCGGAACCTGGCGATATTATTATAAGAACGGTAGACTCCGTGAGAAAATTGATCATGATAAAGAGCAACCTAATTAATAAGAAGTGAGTATAATAGTAGCACCATCGAAGGTGTCACTATGAAAAAGCTTATTATTATTGGGAGTATCACAATTGCTCTAGTAGTTATTGTCGCCATAATCATGCGTTCTTATACGAAGTCATTCAGCCCAGCAGATATGTCGGTTCATGAGGGTAATGACCTTAGTATCGTAGTCAACTACTGCAGGCCTTTTAAAAAGGGACGTGAAGTTTTTGGCGGTTTAGTTCCCTTTGGAGAAGTGTGGAGAACAGGTGCAAATGAACCCACCACCTTTAGTACCAATCAATCCATCAAAATAAAAAACCAGGTTTTGGAACCTGGTACTTATAGCCTATGGACCATTCCACAGCAAGACACCTGGACCGTGATCATCAATAGTAAAATTCCGGGTTGGGGCGTTAAAGTTCCTTCCGGTAAGGCCAATAGAGACCCCGAAAATGATGTTTTAAAGGTAGATGTGCCTGCCATCAAAACACAAGATCTCTTTGAGCAATTCACAATTTCGTTCGACCAAATGAACGATGAATTAGATATGGTCATGATGTGGGAAAATACTCTTGTTGTTGTGCCTATACAAACGAACTAGCAAGCGCTACATCTGCAGGATCTTGATATCTATTCTCCTGATCTGTTCGTTTTTGTCTGATCTTACTTCCTTATCTCCCATTTGTTCTTGCCGAATCCAAGCCTTTTTTTGATTGACCTGAACCAAAGTTTGAATACGGGACTCATCTACACCACGATTTATCAGGTAATCTTTAACGGCCATTACTTCTGCCGCTGTTCGATCATTATGGTAGTTGTATTTTAGTTGAAGTTCTTGAATCGTCTCATACCTAACGGTGTCCTCTTCTGCCTGAAACTCCGTCATAGAACTATCAGATTGAATAGAGTCAGGCTCAGTAAAATCTGCGCTAGTCAGGTCCGTTACCAGATCGGCAGAATCCCTTTGCACGGAAATGGCAATCTCACGCTCTACATATATAGAATCTATCTTGAGTTCTGTAAGATCCGGATCAGACTGAACACTATCTACTTTATATAAATCCAAATAAGCCGTTAGCTCTATCTGCATTGCCGGATTTTTTCGCATCATATTAGATATTCTACGCAATTCAAAAGTAGAGTTATCCTTTAGCGTAGCTTCGTGATCTTTGAACCTTATCTCGGTTGGATAAGACTTATTCAACACCATAGGCTCCAATTCTATATTTAACGTCTGCTTATCACGTGAACCTATCTTTTGGAGATTGAAGACCTTAGCATAATACATGCAATCAGGATTTTCCGATTCCACCGCTAAATCATAAGAAGCTCCCTCATTCAGGACTATCGCAAACTCTCCGCTAGACTCTAACTTCTCATTCCAAAGGCGATCTCTTTCGTCAATATTGAAAATGGTAAGGCTGGCTTTGGCTGGCTGCCCCGTTTGGCTGTCTATGACCTTTCCCTTTATACGCATGACTTTGGCAGGCTGTAATTCATCGGGGATCAACTTCATTACCAGCTGACTATTTCTGCCTGTATTTTGGCCGACATACATGTAACGCCCTTTTGCATCTGTACTTACAAACTGGTCGTTCTTTTCGGTATTGAGAAAGCTCAGCGGAACCGGTTCCGACCAGCCGTCTCCCACTTTTCTGGTAAGAAGCAGATCTAATCCTCCTTCACCCCCGAACTTATCCGAAGAGAAAATTAGACTCACGCCGTCCGACAGCATTCGGGGAGTCTGAGAGTTACCGGTATTGATATTTGCCGGTAAATCAACCGGCTCTGCCCATCCGGAATATCTTCTCTTGGATACCACAAGTCGGCAGCCTGAGGCTCCTCCATACTCGCTCATTTTTTCACATCGCATATAGTATAGAAATTCTCCATCCGGAGAGAGACAAGGTCCACCTTCATTTTCTCGAGAGTTGATAGGGGCGCCCATATTTTTTGGCGCCTCCCAGTCGGTACCTCTCCGCTTACTGATCCAAAGATCAAACCCTCCTAGCCCTGATTTTCTTGAGGAATAAAAGAGCATATCTCCATCAAAGCTAAGGCTGTACCCCCCCCTAAAATTCAGCGTAGGCCTATTGATGAGTTTATTGACCTCTATACCATCATTCCAAGTACTTACCGTTTTTTTGGTGGCTGTCATCATAGCATGATGACCTTCATCCGTGTAATCATGCAGATACAATAAAGTGCGCCCATCTCCACTTATAAAAGGCGCATAGTAGTTAATCGATGGTTTGTTAATATTTGAAGGAAGTATGCGTGATTTTGCCTGCCCGAATAAAGCAGAGGTAAAAGTCATTAAAATTAAGATTGAAATAAGTCCTGAACGTGTCATAGATTAAAAAGGTCTGTGGATTACAATATAGTTATTAATACCCTACTTTTCGAAAAGTATCTTTAAATTGGATCATTAGCCCCTTCAAATGAGATATCTAGCTTTAGCTGTAAAACTAGCCCTGTTTTTGTATACAGGCGCCCATTCCCAACGCCTGGAAACCGTAGTTCAGCGCGGGCATTACGAAGCTGTTAAGGCAGTAGCCTTTACTTTGGACGGGAAGTATTTATTATCAGGTAGCCGCGATAAGAGCATAAAACTATGGGAGTTATCAACGGGGCGAGAAATAAGATCATACCTGGGTCATAAATCTACCATTAATGATCTGGTCATTACTCCGGATGGAAAGCACTTTGTCAGTAGCTGTGCTGATTACACGGCAAAACTCTGGAATATAGCCACAGGAGAATTGGTCAGAAGTTTTGAGGGCCATACTGATTATTTAACCTCTGTGGCGGTTTCATTGGACAGTAAATATCTGCTCACGGCAGGTTTTGACTGGGAGGCTATCCTTTGGGACATTAACACCGGCCTGGAAATAAGGCGCTATAAAGTCAGCCCTGACAAAGGCATTGGATACGGAATAGACGCAGCTTTCGGGCCGGATAATAAGATGGTTTACTTTGGTAGTGATAATCGTTCCGTAAGGACCTATAAAATAGAAGGAGGTGATCAGCTCATGGACCTAAAACCTGAAAAAGGGTTTTGTGGAGGTTGTGGCACTTTCATTCACCCTTTAACAGACAAAGTAATTTCTGCAAGTAATAAGGGTGATCTAAAGATCTGGAATACAAAAAATGGCTCAACAGAAAAAGTCCTTTATACTAACCCTGATGAATTTAGTGGGCTGGATTTTGACGGAAAGGATCGAATTGTAGTGGCCACGCTTTATTCCATTAAACTGTTCAGCCTTTCTAAAAACACATTGCTATGGGAGGTAAAGATTGATGCCGAAAAGGACATTACAGATGTGCGTATGAGCCCCGATGGTAAAACCATTGCGTTGAGTAATGATGACAACATTATCAGGATAGTAGACGCAGCTAATGGAAAGGTCACACAAATACTTGATGGGTTTCTGAACCATGTGGATAAAGGGGGATTAAACTACGATGCCAACTATTGGGATCGCTACATTAAAAAGTATACTGATTTAAAGAATGATGTAGCCATTAGTCCTGATGGTAAATACCTGGCCAAGGGCAAGCTAGGTCGGGTGGTACGCCTATGGAACTTTAAGGAAGGTAAGATTATAAAAGATTTGATCGGACATGATAGGGTAGTACTTACTATGCAGTTTTCCAAAAACGGACAATACCTGCTTACCGGCAGTGCGGATAATACTGCTAAGCTTTGGGATGTGCAGACCGGGGAGGCCTTAGTAACTTATAAAGGCCACCGAGAAGTAATTTTTTCCGTGGCTTTTAGTGATGATGGTAAAAAAATAGCCACCGGCAGCTGGGACGGAACCGCAAAAATCTGGGATCGTGAAACCGGCAAATTAATAACAACCCTCGTATTTGAACAGGCATCCCCTTATCAACTTAAGTTTGTTAATAACGATATCTATCTTCTTGCTGCCCAGCTGGATAAAACACTTAAGCTTTGGGAAGTGGATAGCAAAAAAGAGGTTCGCAACTTTATTGGTCACACCGATGTAATCCATTCATTTGACATTCATCCCGGATTACCTGTAATAGCATCAACGAGTTGGGATGGTAAAATCAAAATCTGGGATATGAATACAGGACTTCAATCGCGACGTTTTTCCGATCATGAGGGTCCCACCTATGTCGCCCGGTACAGCAATAGTGGCAGTATGTTATGCACCACAGGAGCAGACCGCACAATTAAGGTCAGAAACACAGAAAGTGACTATGTGGTCACAAAAGAATTAAAAGGTCATAGTGCACCTGTTACTAACCTGTGCTTCACCCCTGATGATAAACATTTGATAAGCGCTTCAGAAAACGGGGAGGTGATCATTTGGGACTTGGCTAACGGGAAAGAACTGGTAAACTATATCACGCTAAGCCAACGCGAATGGATGGCGGTTAATGCTGATGGCCATTTCAATGCAACGGAGGGCGCTTTCCAAAATATAGTGTTCGTTAAAGGAATGGAAAGCTACAGTGCAGATCAATTTTTTGATGAATTTTATAAGCCGAACCTGGTTAAAGACGTATTCACCAATCGCTCCGGCAACCGTTTGAATATGCTGGATAAGATGCAGCAATCTCCTCCACCTGAAATTGAGATTCTAACACCTAAAAACAATCAAGCCTACGACCAACAAAAAGCCGATATATTATTCAAGGTGACGGACAAAGGTGGTGGCGCCAAAACGGCTACGCTTTTCCAAAATGGTAAGGCCATACTTGCTAAAGACCTGCAGGTGAAACCCGGCAGATCTCAGGTTGTGGAGCATAAGTTCAACCTGGTACCCGGAGTAAATGTCATCGAGGTTTCGGCGTCAAGCAAAGGAAATATTGAATCGCACAAGAGCCGTGTGCAAGTACAGTTTGGCGGTGACCTGAAATCGTCGTTATACCTTTTGGCCATTGGCATCAATGAATATCAGAATGAGTCGCTTAATCTGAACTATGCTTCTGCCGATGCCGAGGGCTTTGTTGATCTGATCAGGACACAAGCCAAGTCGTTATTCGATAAAGTGGAAGTCATTTCCATATATGATAAAGAAGCTACCAAAGAGAACATCTTACAAAAGCTTGATGAGTTAAAAGGTTCAATTCGTCCCCAGGACGTACTCTACTTATATTATGCCGGGCATGGCAGTATGGTGGACAACAACTTTTACTTCATACCTACCAATAATACCAAACTTTACAGCAATGATAAATTGAAAAAGACAGGGATCTACGCCGGTGAGTTACAAGAAAAACTAAAGGCCATAGCGGCCCTGAAACAAGTTGTGATCATTGACGCTTGCCAATCGGGAGGTGGGGCTGAAATACTAGCTCAGCGTGGAGCTACAGAAGAGAAAGCGCTAGCCCAGCTCTCAAGAAGCACGGGAATTCATGTGCTGGCGGCTGCCGGCAGCGAGCAGTTTGCTACAGAATTTACTGAACTGGGCCACGGGCTTTTCACTTATGTTTTGCTTGAGGCGCTATCAGGCAAAGCCGATGGCGCTCCAAAGGATGGAAAGATCACAATTTATGAATTGAAAGGTTACCTTGATGACCAGGTGCCTGAACTCTCGAAAAAGTATAAAGGGAAAATGCAGTTTCCTCATACCTTTAGCCGTGGGCAGGACTTTCCGCTTGTCGTGGATCAGTAATTCAATACCTTTAAGATAAACGTTATTCGGACACTGATCAGGGATCTCAAATCCTGCCAACTTACGTTTGTGAGATTCCTGCCTTTTCCGGGAACGACGATTTAAAAATTTAGAGTTTATCTTAAGGATATCGATTAAATTATTACAATATGGATGGAATTGAATTAGTAGGTCACTTCGGTGCACTTCTGAGCAGTATAACTTTTATACCCCAAGTTTATAAAACGTGGCAAAGTAAAAGCGTTAGTGATTTGAGCCTTGTCATGATGCTTATTGTGTTTACCAGTACTATCGTCTGGTTGGTCTATGGGGTAAGCTTAAATCTTTGGCCGGTAATTGTAGCCAACTCTATCATTTGTTTTCTGAGCGTATTACTGATCTATTTTAAGTTTAGTTTCAAGCAGGCTTAAAGTAATTTCATATCCATGCAGCGTATGTTTCATAGATAGCAGATGTAATTCGCTGGCTCCATATCTCATAATTTCAACCTTTGATTTACGGTACTGCCTTTTTTATATACAAAATCGGCCCTGGTGTTGAATAAATCTAATTAAAACGATGCTTCATCGTTAGCCCTTTAAATCATTTAAAAGGACAGATTATGAAGCAGATTAATTTGGTTTCGGCGACACTTATGTTATTTCTATTTACTGCGTGTGGAGACGATGACGGTGATGATGTAGTCAATACGGTTATATCCTTTACCGACACAAGCGCAATTGTCGATGAAGATGTGGGAACTGTAACAATTTTAATAGAATTCAGCTCGCCGCTCATTGGAGCCGGTGAGATCTCATATTCACTTACCGGCAGCGCTAATATAAACGGAGATTACACGGTAGAGAGCAGCTCTCCATTGGTAGTGGCTGAAGGAGACGAAAGTACCAGCATATCATTCACAATAATTGATGATGAAATTATCGAAAACTTTGATGTAGTTGAAGATGACAATGACGATCTCGTTCTTGTAGAGACATCGGAGCGCACGGTAATCGTTGAATTGACCTCAGTCACCGGTAATCTCCAACTACCTAACGAAGGTGAAAGAATATTTACCTATAACATCATAGATAACGATCAACGGCCGGATTCAGGTATGAAATGGGACCTGGCTTGGGAAGTGGAAGGGTCTATGGACGTAGATGCAGTGAATTTGGATATGATTGCCATCTATGACGTGGTAATAGATGAAAATAATACCATCACGGAAGCTAAAACATATACTATATCCGATAAGGAATCCGGTTATGAAAGTTTAATTGTAGATGATGCTGCTCCGGATTCAGATTATTACGTTGTTATTGAGTATGTGGATGGTTCAGGCGATGCAAACTTTGTATTCGCAACCTACCATTCAACTGATCCTATCATCTTCGCAGATCTATTTACGGAAGAAACTGCTAATGAAGGTCTTGTAATCGTAGCAGAAATCTCATCCAAACGTGGTGGTAATTTTAGTCGTAAAAATGCCCGATACCAATCGGTTAATAGCATACTAAAAGTGAAAAAAGGTATTTTAGATTAGCTGAATATGTTATGACAGAACTTGTCGGGCGTATCAACAGCTCCTGGCCAGGGCATACCAAAAATGCGCTGGTCTTTCTCTGATAATAACATAGTGCAAATTAGTTTTTGTGTTACTTAAAAACCTGGTACACCAGTAATGCAGAAAAATAAGCTAACCCTGACATATAAATAAGCTGAAGCATTGGCCACTTCCAGCCTTTAGTTTCGCGATAAACTACGGCAAGTGTACTCATGCACTGCATAGCGAACGCGTAGAAAATCAAGAGAGAAAAGCCGGTAGCAAAATCATATCTAGGCAAACCTGTCTCCGGATTAATTTCGTTTTGCATTCGCTTCTTCACTGTAGTCTCATCATCAGTACCCCCAATACTGTAAATAGTAGACATGGTGCCTACAAATACCTCTCTGGCTGCAAAAGATGTGATCAACGCAATGCCTATTTTCCAGTCATACCCTAATGGCTCAATGATTGGCTCCAGGGTTTTTCCAAAAATGCCGGCATATGAATTTTCTAACTTGTACGCCGATATCTCATTGTCTAATTCTTCTCCGTCAAGCTCGGAATGTTTAGCTTTAACTACTTCTTCCGCCCTATCAAGCCTATCACCAGGACCGTAAGATGCCAATACCCATAAAATAATAGAAATGGCCAGAATGATCTTACCGGCTTCAAAAACAAAGGTCTTGGACTTTTCATACATGGTCAGCCCAACGTTCCCCCACCTGGGCATTTTGTACGTAGGAAGCTCCATTACTAAAAAACTTCTTTCCTTAGTTTTCAAAATAACTTTCATCACGGCTGCAGAAATTATCGCCGCAAAGAACCCGATCAAATACATCCCCATTAATGCCAATCCTTGCAAATTGAACAACCCTAGTACCAGTTTATCAGGAATGATCAGCGCGATTATAATTGTATACACAGGCAGTCTCGCAGCGCAGCTCATTAAGGGCGTTACAAAAATCGTAATGAGCCTTTCCTTCCAATTGTCAATAGTCCGGGTAGCCATAATTGCCGGTATGGCACAGGCTACACCGGATATTAATGGCACAACGCTACGTCCATTCAAACCAAATTTTCTCATTACCCGATCCATCATAAAAACGACCCGGGCCATGTAACCTGACTCTTCCAATATGGCTATAAAAGCAAAAAGAATCGCAATCTGAGGGATAAAAATAACTATACCCCCTATTCCAGGTATAATGCCTTCTGTAATCAGACTGGTAAATACACCGGCTGGTAAAAGCGCCTCTAACCAAGAACTTAATTTGGAAAAACTTATATCAATTAAGTCCATCGGCACTTCCGCCCAAGCAAATATGGACTGAAAAATTAAAAATAAGATCGCCAGAAAAAGGGCGTAGCCAAAAATTTTATGGGTAAATATGAGGTCTAAGCGCTGCGTCCAGCGTTTTGGCAAATGAGTAAATGTTTGGCTAACCGCGCCATTAATGAACCCGCCGATGGCAGCATACCGCTCTAAGGTTTCTTTTCTGCGTAACTCATCCTTATTGAATTCATGCTTTACAGCAATATCATTTAATAGGCTCTTTTCGTTTTCTGTTAAATTACTACTAATACTATGCTGTTGTAGGAGCTGGTAGGCACGGTAATCCTCCTCAACGGCGAAAGCTTCCTTTACGGTTTCAATCGCTTCTTCGGCATAATCCATTGCCGGAAATATCAATGATTTGGGTGGACCCACAGGTAGAGTCAGCACCTTCATCAAGTCATCAAGACCCTTCCCTTTACGCGCATCAATAGGGGCTACCGGAACACCTAACTCCTTTGAAAGCTTTGCATGATCGATAGCATGGCCGGACTTTTTTACCAAATCCATCATGTTCAACGCCAACACACAAGGTATGCCCAAATCGAAAATTTGTGTGAATAGTAATAAGTTTCGCTTGAAGTTAGAAGCGTCAACAATCACCACTACCTTATCAGGGTATAGCGGGCTAGTTTTATCCCCAAGAATATCAAATACGATCTTCTCGTCTGTAGAATTAGGATAAATGCTGTATGTTCCGGGAAGATCAATAATCTCCGCCTTAGTATCCGGAGAGATTTGACAATAACCTATTTTCTTATCAACAGTAACACCAGGAAAATTGCCAATTTTCTGGTTAAGACCCGTAAGATGATTAAAAAGAGATGATTTACCTGAGTTGGGATTGCCCACCAATGCAATTCGCATGGACGTCTCCATTAGTTATTGGATCGAAATGTTGATCGCTTCATCTAACCGAAGCGAAAGATCGTACCCTGAAACACTTACACACACGGGATCACCGAAAGGTGCAGTATAGTTCATTGTTATTGGTTGGCCAGGCAGGCACCCCATCTCCAGGAGCTTCAATGACAGGGTACCGTCAAGCAGCTCTGAAATAACACCACTCTCTCCGGGGTTAAGGTCAACTACGCTCCTGATTTTCAACAAATTATTTAGATTAATTATAAACAATGCGAAGATATGCGCTGAAAGAATCTTAACCAAATTACTGTTCCAAATAGCCGTAAAAGGATAGCCTATAATTTGTCGGCTGTTTTTAAAAGCCGAACGTTATATTAAATTCGTTTAGCATCAAAATGATAATTACTTCTGTTATCAATACACTACCGCTAAAACAAATTATGAGCAGGCTAAGAGACATGTTTTCGAGAAGAGCCACGGGGGAATTGGATAAACCGCGATCTGATAGGCCTAAGCGCGTAAAACAAATCCTTGATGAGCAAATAGAAGCTGGTTTACATGAGTTTAATCGGTCGAGCACAGGTCTTTTTATTTCAGCGTTCGCTGCCGGTCTGGAAGTAGGTTTCAGCATTTTATTTATGGGCACCATTTATTCGATGTTCGGTGGCTCCCTTAGTACGGAGGCGCTACATCTGTTTTTGGCGCTCTGTTATCCTATAGGCTTCCTATTTGTTATTATCGGTCGCTCCGAGCTTTTCACAGAACATACAGCTCTGGCCATATTACCCGTTTTGAGTCGGTCCGTGCGGGTTAGAGATTTGCTGATTCTCTGGGGAATCGTCTATGCCGGAAACCTGGTTGGAGGATATGTTTTTAGTATCTTGATCTCAAGAATAGGAACGAAAGTTGGGTTCATTGACGATCACGCTTTTGAATATCTTGCACATCATATGGTTGACTACGACTGGAGTACTATTTTGTTAAGTGCACTTCTGGCGGGTTGGATGATGGGCCTGCTGGGTTGGTTGGTCACCTCCTCGCAAGAAACTATAAGCCGTATTTTTGTCATCATTTTGGTAACCTTCATCATAGGTATTGCTGGGCTGCATCACTGCATAGTAGGTTCAATAGAGGTTTTCTCCGGGTTTATTACAAGTGACTCAATTTACGTTTACTGATTACCTGCGATTTCAAGTTTGGGCTACCGTTGGGAATGCCATTGGAGGAGCTGTATTTGTGGCAATTCTTAAATTCAGTCATGTCAGATTTAAATAGGAAGTCCTGAAAAGACTTAAATAAAACCGGTAATGTGCGCTGCGGTAGTAGACCACAAATCGGTAAGAATTGCACAGTTAATCTTTCCCTTCCTGAATTTCAATACGTGTTCTTGGAAGCATCTCGGGAAACTCTTTTTGCATGAACGCGATGAGCTTTTCGCGCACCAAAACCCGTAGATCCCAGGCCGATCCGGAATCTTTAGCGCTCACCAGGGCTCGGATTTCCATGGTCGACTTATTGCTACCAGTGACTTGCACCACATTTACTTTTCCATCCCACAAACTTGTACCTTTTAATATTTTGTCGAGTTCCTCCCGGATAGGATCTACTGGCATTCTATAATCGGCATGGATAAATACTGTTCCTAAGATCTCTGAAGTAGTTCGCGTCCAGTTTTGGAATGGCTTTTCTATAAAATAGGTTGCAGGTACTACCAGCCTCCGTTTGTCCCATATATTCACTACCACATAAGTAAGCTTGATTTCCTCAATCTTTCCCCACTCACCCTCCACAATTACTACATCGTCTATCCGTATCGGTTGGGTTAATGCAATCTGAAGGCCCGCCAAAATGTTACCAATCAAACGCTGAGCTGCTAACCCGACGACGATACCGGCAATACCGGCAGAAGTCAGAAGGCTAAGACCAATCTGACGAATGCTATCAAACGTCATAAGCGCTAAACCAACAGCCACCACGACAATAATCACCACGGCCACCCGCTCAAAAACACGTATTTGAGTAAAAATCTTTCTGGCTTCCAGATTATCTTCTTTTGTAAGGTCATATTGATTCATTAGGGCAGAACGCCCAACCGCTACAATATTGATCAAAAGCCATGCTCCGAAAAATACAAGAAAAACGTGCCTGGTTTGGTCAATCCAGGAATAGTGCAGATTCAGGTAGTCAATGGCAGGTCCTAGTAATAGTACCATAATAACCAAAAAAAGAGGTGCCTTTACTCTGCGCAGCACCTGATTATCGATATTGTATACACGCCTTACTCTTTTAAGTAAAAGGTATAGAACAACACTAAAAACTAATCCTGCAATTATGCTAAGTACAAAAACTGCTACATTGTGATAAGGTTGTTCAAGGTCGATTAGTGTTTTCATCTCCTGATACGTTGTGTTCGTTTAAATTCAATCGCTGTCCCTGTTTAATCAGCGTCTACGTCTTTTACACGCTCAAGAAAGAAAAATTATCCGGATTTAAAAAAGTAGAAATGTTTAAATCATGTAGTAATTTGTAGACGAATTAGACCTTATGAAAGACATTATAGCATCCATTGATCAGCATATCATTCAATGGTCCATTACTATTGGTTTGGTATTGCTTTTACTTATTCTTCGATCAGTGATAATCAAGGCTATCACTAAACATGCACTTAAAAATAATACAGATAAATCGCGTGCTATTTACATAAAAAAGTTGATCAATGTAACCCTAGTTGTACTGTTTGCTTCACTTATAGGCAGTATTTGGGAGATTTCCGTTAAAGGTCTGTCTCTTTATTTCGCTTCAATATTCACGGTGGTTGGGGTTGGCCTTTTTGCTACCTGGTCAGTTTTAAGCAACATGACCGCCTCAATCGTACTTTTCTTTTTTTTCCCATACCGCATAGGCGATAAGGTCAGGATCATTGACGGAGATAATTCAGTTGAAGGTCAAATCTCCGATATAACACTCTTTTACCTGGAAATAAAGGGGGAAAATAATCAAAGCTATACTTATCCAAATAACCTGGCCATTCAAAAAGCGATTAGTAAAATTAAAGGTTAAGGCGCCTACCCACATGATGGACAGCGTGGCGACTATTTTTACTCCGCTGACTTTTATAAACGGATATCTACGGCATGAATTTCACGAACATGCCTAAGTTGTAATATAAGTAGGGCTACTTTGTTATATGGGTGTCACGTTGCTACTGGCAGTTGCTCTGGTAGTTTATTTTAAGAGAAAAAAATGAATCTAATTGTCAACATTTTAAAAGCCAATTCTGAACAATGTTGACCGTGAGTTTGTACAAGATATACGTCGAATAAAACTAAACTATAGCATTATGGAAAAGATCAGTTTAAAATGGGGCATCAAGGCATTTTTAGGTTTATCAGCTTACTTTCTAATTATGAAGTTTATCGGGCTCATTCATATACCCGAGTTAAGGATTCTAAATGCGGGGATACTATTTACCTGTGTATTTCTGGCCATTAAAGAATCAAAAAAGACACTCTCTGAATTCAATTATTTCATAGGAATTGGCACAGGAGTAGCTACAGCATTCGTAGCCTCAACTATCTTTGCTGTATTCGGATTTGGATATATCACATTCATCAACCCAGATTTTATTGAGTCAATAAGAAACAATGAGCTATTTGGGATCTACATGAATAAATACGGTGCATCATTTCAAATATTCATTGAGGGTAGCGCTTCAGGTTGCCTGATGAGCTACAGTGCAATGCAGTATTTGAAGGAAAGACATATTTCAAGGGCATAGGTGGACTTTATTACGAATTAATATTTTTTCCCTTCGATGAGTAAAACTTTGTCTGCGTCTTTCGTGGCGAAATAGGTGGACAGAGTTTCTTCCCCATCCATTCTGGGTCGGTATACTTCAAAATGTAAGTGTGGGCCGGTTGACCAACCCGTGTTACCACTGAGACCTATCTTATCTCCCTTGGAAACTTTATCGCCTATTGAGACCAGCACACCATTTTCCTTCAGGTGAAAATATTTGGCAATAGTCCCGTCATCATGGGCTATGAGCAGATAATTGGCAAATTCTTTACAGCTTTCGTCCTCACAACCTTTGTTTGAATCTTCTCTCAAGCGAACTACTACACCATCCCTTGCCGCCTGAATCGGCGTTCCCACATCCATTACAAAATCTAATGCCTTCTTCCCGTTATGAGAAAAGGGTCCATTATAGCCTTGAAATAATCGGTATGTTTCTGATTTATCGTAAGGAAGTAAATAAACGACATTATCATCATGTTCAGCCTCTTCAACATTACCTAACACGTACCTGTACTTATATTTATACCTCCAGGATGCACGCCTCTTGCGTGAAAGGGTAACCAGTACGGTAGTATCCTGAGCCTTAGCAATACGAACCGCAGGCAAAGGTATATCTGGCTCCATGTTTTCATATTCCGCACTTACCTCTATAGAATAATCGCAGTAATTATTATTTATGGCAATGATTTTAACGATGCCGTCTCCATCGTCAATTTTAGTAACCGTCAGAGGTTGTGGTTCTACACTCAGCAGCAGTGATAAAGCCAATAAGATCATTAACCTGATAACGGAAGTGATAACCTGAGGTTCATAATTATTTAAATAGATGTAAATTCGATTATGTCTAAAAAGAAGAAACCTAAAAAGGCCGAGGCGCCAAAAAAGACTAAAGTGATCAATGATGAGGAGGAACCTACCAAAGACTTCGGCGGTTTCCCCGACAGAGATCTCAAAAAGAACCTCGGGTGCGGTTGACTATGAAACCTGGAACCAGGGAACTGCCACTAATTATTATATCTCAGTTTTGCTGTACCTCATTATGGTTCGCCAGCAACGGGGTTATGAATGACCTAGTGACCGATTTTTCCTTAGAAGAAGGTGCACTGGGTTACCTCACCTCGGCTGTTCAGTTCGGTTTTATATCAGGTACGCTCTGTTTCGCGATTTTTACCATTGCGGATCGCTTTTCACCATCCAAGGTTTTTTTAGTAAGCGCTCTATTGGCTGCTGTTTTTAATTTGGGTACCATCATCGAGAGTAATACATTGTGGACCCTAACTAGCTTTAGGTTTTTTACAGGCTTTTTCCTGGCAGGCATTTATCCTGTGGGAATGAAGATAGCGGCAGACTATCATAAGGAAGGTCTTGGAAAAGCCCTAGGTTACCTTGTGGGCGCATTGGTATTAGGCACCGCCCTACCACACTTACTAAAAGGATTAACCGCAGGCTTATCCTGGAAGCTTGTACTTTTCACAACATCTATCTTGGCCGTTTTAGGAGGAATGCTAACCGGTATCTTCGTAAAAGACGGACCTTCCCGCAGGGCTATGCAAAAAATGGAGTTTTCCACTATTTCAGAGATATTTAAAAATGCAAGCTTTAGATCCGCAGCCTTCGGTTACTTTGGCCACATGTGGGAGCTCTATGCGTTTTGGGCTTTCGTTCCTGTTATACTAGGCGTATATCTACAGCTCCACCCGGATGCGGTTCTCGATGTTCCCATTTTATCTTTCGCTGTCATCGCTATTGGCGGTCTTGCATGTATTATGGGGGGGTATGTCTCTCTCAGAGTGGGAGCCCGAAAGACGGCTATTGTCGCCCTTTCATTTTCAGGTTTGTGCTGCTTGATTTCGCCACTCATCATAGCAACGCCCAGTACAATCGTGTTCATCGCATTTCTTTTTTTCTGGGGCATGGTAGTGATCGCAGATTCCCCTATGTTTTCAACCTTGGTTGCGCATAGTGCAGCATCAGAAACGAAAGGAACGGCACTTACTATCGTTAACTGTATCGGATTTTCGATTACGATCGTGAGCATCCAGCTGCTTAGCTGGCTTTCTTCATTTGTAAGCGCACAGTATTTATACATGACACTCGCAGCAGGTCCTATACTTGGCTTCATTGCTGTTTACAAAAAACCCTGATTTACATAGTGCACTCATGGCTTCTGGCAATAAGTCGGGTGAATGTCGGGCGTCCGCCGTGGCCATTTTCACGGGCAGTTCGGAACTTGGCATCATGAAAATAGGAACCGAGTTTATCGCGAAAAAGACTAATTCATCATCATAAGCTAAAGGGCAATACTCAAGAGGAATTGGCTCGAGGTCTGTAACCTAAATGTTCGCACCGCCCAGCGCATCGAAGCCGCAGAAGTAGACCCCAGACTCTATACCTTAAAACCATTGCAGAGGCCTTAAAAGTAAGTATGAAAACCTTTATTCCCCCTTTCCGCAGAGAAGGACAGAGGAGCGCTTATAGCCCTGCATTTAAGTACACTGGCTTATTTTATCTTCCCTTTTGGAGGCAATGTCATCGGGCCTCTGATCTTTTGGGTTTATAAAAAGGACAGTATCAACCATGTCGATTGACAAGGTAGGGATCTGCTGAATGCCCAAATAAGCTATTCTCTTTACCTGCTATTAGCACCCTTTGCTTTTTCCTATTTCTGGTGGCGCCAAGCTTTATCTCTCGAGGTCAGGTTACTGTTGAGTCATCTGAAGTTTCAGCACCCGTTGTCCTTGGCTCGGTTTTGCTAATTTCCGAACTCGCACTTTTCTTGATTATTGGCCTACCGATGATTAAAGCCATACAAGCATTCCGAGGAAAAGTGGTAAAACCTTATCCTCTGAAAATTAAGTTTATCTCCTGAGGTTACCTAAGTGACAGAAATTCGTGAATCAGTTGTTGGCTTACTCCTTTGGCTTCGAACATCCCCATATGACCGGTGTTTTGGAGAATGCCCGTGACTCCTTTTTGAATCATTGGAATTTGTTTTTCCGATTTATCCAGAGGCACAGAAGTATCCTGATCCCCGGCAATGAAAAGAACGGGGCCATCAAAACTTTTGAGCACATCCGTACGATCATTACGGTCGCGCATAGCTTTAGTATAGCCAACTAACGTTTCCAAAGGGGTTTGTCTGGCGGTGTTAACGGCTTGCTCTATTTCTGTGGTCAGCTGTTTTTGGTTCTTTGCATAAAAGAGCTGAGGTACAAAAGAATCAGCAAATTGCTTAACACCATTGTTTTGTACGAATTCAATCACCTTATTTCGAGTGTCTCGCTTTTCCTCGGAATCTGCAAAAGCAGTTGAATGAAAGAGTCCAAAGCCCTCGATCAATTCGGGGTAGTTCTTCGCTAATTCCAAGATCACATAGCCTCCGAGAGAGTGACCAATCACAATCGCGTTGTTAATTTTCAAGGACTTCATCCATTGGGCCAATTGATCAGCGATTTCTTCAATAGTAAAGTCTTTGGAGGGCAGGGAGCTTTTTCCAAACCCTGGCAGATCAACTAAAAAAACCTCATGCTGATCAATGAACGGCTCGCAAAAACCTTCCCACATGCTGCTGTCTTCGCAGAACCCATGAACGAAGATCAGTGGACGGCCTGAACCGTATTTTTTAGTGTTTAGCATGTCTGTTTATTCTTTTTTTGAATGAAGGTGTGCCGCTTAATTGAATGTTGTTAGAGCTATCTATCTAATCGATATTTGTCGGAGTTAAACATAATTAAAAGATACGGAACCCCTGTTAACACCGCGAACATGATGATGTACATCTCAATAAACATATGCTCAACCCAAAAAGTAAGTACATAACCGGCAAGGACGATCAGAGCCATTTCACACATGGTATTTCTAAAAACGGTAGCCAGCCCTATAAAAATGAAAAGTAAGACAATAACAATAACATATCTAACTTTTGGTAATGGCCTCGATGCCTTCTAACAACCTGTCCAAATCATCCGTGCTGTTATAGAGATTGGGTGTAACGCGGACTACCGTATCATCATGTAATTTTCTGATGACCGTGAACACACGAAACTTATCGTCAAGTTTCTTGACAACATCTTTTGCTGTGACACCTTCTACTTTGAAGCTGGCCAAAGCACAGGACTGCTGAGCATCTAGTGGAGTAGTTATTGAAACTCTATCTATGTTTTTTGCTCGTTGTGTCCAGTATTCTTTTAAATAGCGCAACCGAGCTTCTTTGGGCAGGATACCCACCATCACATGGAACTTAGCTGCCTCAGTAATGGTCATCACTATAGGCGTGGCGGGGGTGCCATAGTGCCCAAGTTTATCGATGTCATCAATGGCTTTTTTACTGTCACCATACAGCGGCCGTATGTCCTTGATCCTTTCTTTTTTGACATACATCAGCCCGGCACCTAGCGGATTGCCAAACCACTTGTGCAGGTTCACCCCAATAAAATCCGCATTGAGATCCTGAAACCTGTAATCAATTTGAGCAAAGCTGTGGGCTGCATCAACAATGACATCAATCCCTTTTGACCTGGCGATGGTACTGATTTCCTTGACCGGCATAATCTGGCCGGTGAGGTGGGTCAGGTGTGTAACCAGGATGCATCGCGTTTTATTGGTAATCGCATCATTATAAATATCAATGATTTCCTGATGGTTTTTTGGCGCCAACGGCACATCGACAAACTTAAGCGTGATGCCTACTTTGTTTTCCAGCATCCGGAACGTCTCGATCATGCTGTGATAATCATGGTATTGCAAGATCACCTCATCATCTTTTTTCAGATCGAGACCCTGGATCAGAATGTTGAGCGCTTCAGTGGCATTGCGGGTAATGAGTAACTCCTCAGGTAATACTCCGCTTATGTCAGCGAGGGCCTGCTTGATTTCAGGATAGTTCTTTTGATAAAACTCCTGCCGCATAAACTTGGAAGAATAGGCATTTACCTTTTCAATATTGGCTTGGTAAGCCTTTAGTACCAAATTGGGCTGTACGCCAAAATAGCCATTTTCCAGGTTGATAAAATCAGAGGAGACGTTGTAATGCTGCTTAGCAAACTTCTTCCAGAATTTTTCGTCACTTGCGTGGCCTTCTTCAGCAAATAATAGGTCGAGTGCAAAACCTTCCACGGATAAAAGTGGAGTGGTAGCCAGGCTCAAGCCCATGGTTTTCAGGAGGTGTCTGCGGTTCATAGTCAGGTTCAAAAATCAAGATAACATTTATTGGAAAATAAAAAGTCTAACGATCTAAAGTGATTTCAAAAAACTGGAAAGCTTCTCTGATTTGGAACGTGAAACAGGAACTCGAAAACTTGTCGCATGCAGAGTCAGCTCAAAGTTTCGGGCATTGCCTTCCACACTTAATATCTGCTTACCATTAACAACATAACTTTTATGGCAATGGAAAAACAAGCGGCCCGGAAGCTGTTCGGCAAACACTTTAAGACGGTTTCGAATAAGCTTTTTCTCCATCTTTTCCTGGTTCAAGTAGAAGACTTCGACATAGTTACCGTCTGCTTTTAGGTAACAGATCTGATCCATACCAGGTTGTAATTCCACCTTTCCATTTTCTGCTTCAAAACGAATGCTTTCCGCTCCATTATCGACTCCGGAAGGTACTTTCGAGTTTGAGCCCAGGTTTTTTGTAAGGGCCAGCGCATTCACTGCACTTCGCTTTTGGAAACGGTACTGCTCATACAGAACCTGAATGATAATGGGAAAAATACTGATTGCCGCGGTAAACAGCGCTACCTTTTTAAAAAGGTCTGACAAAGGCGTCGTGGAAAGATTTAAAACAACGAAAAACAGGAAGATCAATACACAAATGACCGCCACAACTGAAATATAAAGTGTGACTTCTTTCCCTACCGTCCAGCTATCTTCCTGCATATAATTAGGAAGTATCTTTCGAAAGCTTGTAACTACCAAAATCACAGAAATAGAGCTTACAAAACCGATGACCAGTGCAAAAAGCAGTCGGTGAATAACGGACAATGCCGCAAAACCAAAAGGCGCTATGAGTGCAATAAGCATAAAAGTGACCACTCCAGGTAGCACAATGCTGGTTGTATTGTAGATGAAGGGATGCGGTTTACCTAAAGGAGACAAGATGTAAAGATGATCACTCAACCTTTTATAATCAATTGTTGATCTAGTCTGACCTCTCTACGAATCGCTGAGGGCTATTAATTATTTTCATGGCAAGCCTAATTTCTTTTCATGGCGCTTTTTATCCGCACTTAAGCAGATCAATTATCTTCGGCATTTAATCTAAAAATCATGATCGAAGTTCGACACCTGAAATTGATCGATACCATTGCGAAAGTTGGGTCCTTAAAGAAGGCTGCCGAGAAGTTGTTTTTAACACAGTCCGCATTGAGTCATCAATTGAAAGAGCTTGAAGCGCAGCTTGAAACGCAAGTGTTTTACCGCATCAATAATCAACTCCATTTCACTCCTGCGGGAAAGGAGTTTAGAGATGCCGGTGCGGATATTCTGAACCAGTTAAAAAAGCTTGAAAATAGTGTCCAACAAATTAACCAGGACCAGCTAAGGGATTATGTGCATGGATATTCTGAAGAAGAAACGAAGCGACTAAATGATCAGGCTAAAACGGTTTCTGATCTGTTGCACTGGGATTCTATATGGGAGGACGGGTCATTGATATTAGAAGCCGGATGTGGTGTTGGGGCGCAGACGAAAATTATTTGTTCAAGCAACCCGGCATCCAATTTTATTGCTGTTGACCTCTCAGAAAAATCACTATCACAAGCAAACGAAATGGTAAAGGAAAATGACATTAAAAATGTAGAATTTAAACAAGCTGATGTTTTTGATTTACCATTTGATGATGCATGTTTTGATCATGTTTTTATTTGTTTTCTTCTCGAACATTTGAAGAGTCCTGAAGTGGCTCTCAAAGAATTTAAGCGAGTCCTTAAAGTCGAGTAGGCCAAGAGACTGATTGACAGTCTCTAGCCTCTCACAGAACCGTA